>Ga0100379_10000974_pt1 | contig 29722 bp, 23 predicted proteins | sample CryGeymeta201503_FD_80418 | JGI IMG/M metagenome (GOLD analysis project Ga0100379, IMG submission 80418) | Groundwater microbial communities from Crystal Geyser aquifers in Utah, USA - Crystal Geyser metaG 2015-03 | ecosystem: Environmental > Aquatic > Deep subsurface > Groundwater | place...
ACAGAGGACACAGAGATTTTGTTAATTTCTAATACTTTAATTAAACCACAGAGTCACAGAGGACACAGAGGTTTTGTTAATTTCTAATACTTTAATTAAACCACAGAGTCACAGAGGACACAGAGGTTTTGTTTTTTTTATTTTCTCTTGTAATCTTTTGCAACTTACCCTTCCAACTCCACTCAAAGGGAGAGTGTACTTTGTTATAAATTCCCCTTATGGTTTTTTTTCGCTGTGGAAGAATTAAGAAGTGAGACAAGCACATCAATCTGCTCTTTAGTGTTAAAACTATGCAAACAAATCCGTAATCGTTCTTTTCCTTTGGGTACTGTAGGAGACAATATTGGATGAACATCAAATCCTTTTTCTTGAATTTTTGAGGCAATACTTTTTACTTCATCATTTCCTTTAATAATTATACATTGTATAGCACTTTCCGAAGCCCACCCCAACCATCCCGAAGGGAGTGAGCTTAGCTTCTCCTTAAAATAGTGGATGAGTTCTTTTAACTGCTCAATTCTTGATAAATTTTGAAGCAAAAACTCATGAGTGTTTTTAATGGTTGCAATACTCGATAAAGGCAAAGCAGTTGTATATATAAAAGCTCTTGAAAAGTTGATTAAATAATCTCTTAACTGGTTGCTTCCTAAAATTGCAGCTCCATGTCCACCAAAAGCTTTTCCGAAAGTAACAATTCTTGCAAAAACATTATTTTCAATACCTAATTCAACAACTAATCCTCTTCCATTACCAAAAATTCCTACAGCATGAGCTTCATCAACAATTAAAGCAGCATTGTATTTAGCACATAATTCGGTAATTTCTTTCAATGGAGCAGCATCGCCATCCATAGAGTAAATAGACTCAACAGCAACGTAAATTAAACCTGTTGCGTGTTTTAATTTTTGTTCCAAAGCAGCTAAATTATTGTGTTCAAAAGCAAAATTTTTGGCATTACTTAATTTTATTCCATCGCGAATGGAAGCGTGAATGTATTCATCGTAAATAACGGTATCATTGCGTTGTGGCAAACATTGAAATAAACCTACATTGGCGTTGTAACCAGCGTTGAAAATCAAAGCAGTTTCCGAATGATAAAAGTTGGCTAAATAGTGTTCTGTTTCTTCTGTAATGGAATGGTTTCCAGAAATTAAACGAGAGCCTGTTGCACCATAATAAGGTGACGTACTAACATCATAACAGGGGTACATGTCGCCTTGTCTAAGATGGATAGCAGTTTCTTTGGCAAAACCTAAATAATCATTGGAGCAAAAATCTACCAGACAAGGGGTTGAAACCCCTTGTTGTTTTAATTCTCGAAAAGCATTTTCTGCTTTTCGTTTCGCTAGTTTGTTTTCTATAAAAACTTTATGATGTAACACTTTCTATAATTAAAAATTGAAAATTAAAATTACAAATATATTGAAATATCAATCAGCATTAATTTAGTAGTTTTATTGCTTGAAAATTTTACGTAAAACTACCTATAGAGATTAGGTAAAATATACAACAATAATCATAGTTTAATTATTTATTTTTATGGTTTGTATAATTTCTTTTAAATGATAAATAAAACGCAACATCAATTACAACTTGTAATAAACGAACTTTTAGAGCTATCTTATAATGAGCAGGATGTTAATGTTGTTTTAAAAAAATCATTAGTTATTATTTTGAACCTTTCTAATTCTTTGTCTTTTAGTAATAAAGGGTTAATTTTTATAGTGAATGAAAACTCAAAACTTGAGTTGGTTGCAAAACAAAATATATCTAAAAAAATTTTTGAAAGCTGCCAATTAGTAGGAATTGGTAATTGTTATTGTGATTGTGGTAAAGCAGCTCTAACTAAGGAGGCTCAGTTCGCTTCGTACTTAGATTATACAGAAGAGGAAAATGAAAGAATGGTGTGCAAGGAAAATCATTGCAGCATTCCTATTCTTTACAAAGAAAATGTTTACGGAGTGTTAATGCTCTTTTTTGAAAGAAATAGTCAAAAATCAGAATCTAAAATTCAGCTATTTACAACTTTAGCTAATACGTTGGGATTAATTCTTTATAAAAAGAAACTTGAAAAATATACAAGCTATATTAAAACGAGTTTGGATATACGTATCGGAAATGAGTATTTTATAGAGATAGCAAAATTTTTGAGTAAAGAGTTAGGTATGAAACACTGTTTAATTGGTCAGTTTGAACATAAAAAAGACGATAATTTTGTGAAAACTATTGTTTTTTCTTCGAATCAAAAAATCAATAAAAATATTACCTATAATCTGTTAAATACACCTTGTGATTTACTATTAGCAGATGATATTAGTTTTTATCCGAATAACATTCAGCAACTATTTCCTTTGGATGAATATTTAAAAAAATTAAACATAGAAAGTTATTTTGGTTTAGTGCTAAGAAATCGGGATTTTACTCCCCTGGGAATACTCGTTTTTATGCACGATGCTCCAGCAAGTAATTTTAAAGAAAAAAAAGAAATAATAGATGTTTTTTTACCTAGATTAGTTAGCGAAATTGAAAGAAGATCCAAGGAAGATGAACTGATTGCTGAGAAAAAAAAATATAAAAACTTGTTTAATACATTTCAGGATGTTTTTTTAAGAACATCAATTAATGAAAATTATGAAAGTATTATTGAAGAAATTTCGCCATCTATTTATGATTTTTCGGGTTATAAACCAAACGAATTAATTGGAAAATCGACATCAATTTTTTATTATGACATAGAGCAACGAGAAGATTTGTTTAAGAAGTTGATGAAAGCTAAAAAAGTGATAGATTATCCGATAACTCTTATCAAAAAAAATGGAAAATTAATTCACACCTTAGCAAATGTGCAACTTTTTTTTGATGAAGATGACAATCCTTATGAAATAGTTGCTGTTTTTAGAGATGTTACTGAAAAAAGAAAGGAAGAACTCAGAAAAGATATAAGTTACACCATTGCAAAAAAAGCTCAACGAAGATTAGCTAATTTTAATTCAATTTCAGAATATGTATATAAAGCATTAGGTAGCATCATAGACACCTCAAATTTCAATATTTCGTTGGTAGATGCTGAAAAAAAGTGTATTGAATTTCCTGTTTTTGCTGATGAATTAATTAAACCTATTAGCAAGAATAATTATTCGAGAATTTTTTCAAATGGTTTGCTTGAGTATATTATTAAAACTAAAAATATGTTTATCAAAACAGAAGATGAACTAAAAGAAATTATTAAAGAAAATAAGATAGATTATATATTCAAATTACCCAAAATAATGGTTTCATTTCCCTTGAAAAGTGAAGGGTTAATAGTCGGGACTGTTACTGCTAAGTCATATAAAGAAGCTGATGCTTTTAGCGAAAGTGATATAAATTTATTAGAGTTTATTGCAACACAATTGTCGAATGTAATTGAACGAGATCAATGGCAAAAAAACTTAATAGCCAAAGAAAAATATTTTAGGTCGCTGGTAGAAAGTTCACTAGAAGTTATTTTAATTACCAATGACAGTGGAGTTATTCAGTATGTTTCTGAGTCGGTAGAAGCTATTTTTGGTTACAAACCCTATGAACTTATTGGTAAAAATATATTAACAATTGTTCCTGGTTATTTAAAAATTGAAGTGTTTGCTAATTTTATGCAACTTATTAAAGAGATAAATCCAAAAAATCCATATTTCACTAAAATTGTTGCTAAAAATGAAAAAAATATATATGTTCAATTTTCTGTAAATAATCAACTCAAAAACAAATACATCGAAGGATTAATAATTAATGCTCAGGATATAACTACACAGTATTATAATAATAAAATTCTAGAAGAATCACAAAATAAATTAATTGAAGAAGAAAAAAATTATAGAACTATTTTTAACAATGCCAATGATGGGATAGTTCGTTTTGATAAAGATTTTAAAATAATAGATGCTAACAAAAGAATGACTTCTATTATTGGTTACACCAAAAAAGAATTGTTAACCAAAACTATTTTTGATTTAACAATTCCAACAAGTGTGGAAGAAATAACTACAGAAGTTAATAAATTAATTTTAAAAGAAAAAAAGAGCTTGGTGTTAGAAAAGAATTCCATCCATAAAAATGGAAATTCGGTTAGTTGCAAGGTGTTTATGAAATCAATTTTTAAAGCAGACCAAACGCTGGATTATATTATTGCCTTTATAACCGATATAACCAAAAGAAATGAAGCCATTTTAAAAGCTATGGAAATTGAGAAAGCATTGCATTATTCAACCAATGTGCTTTATACTGATATAAACGGTGTTATTCTTTATGCGAATGAAAAATTACTAAAAAACTCAGGATATTCAAATGAGGAAGTTATAGGTCAACATACTCGAATGTTTAACTCAAATTATCACCCAAAATCGTTTTTTAAGCAAATTTGGGACACTATTTTATCAGGAAATGTTTGGAGTGGAGAAATTAGAAACAAAAAGAAAAACGGGAACTTTTACTGGGTTTTTTCTACAATGATACCCATGAAAGATTTGAATAATGAGGTGAGTTATTTTATTGATGTAAAGTATGATATAACAGAATTAAAGCGTTCCAGAGCGAATAGAATAAGAGATGTGATTGATGCACAAGAAAAAGAAAAGGAAAACTTTGCAAAAGAGGTGCATGATGGATTAGGTCAAATTTTATTAGCATCAAAAATGAATTTAATTTCAATAAAAGATACAGTTTATGAATTAGATGATCAAACCAAAGATGTTTACGATAACTCGCTAAGTTTATTAAATTTATCCATACAAGAAGCTAGAAACATTTCGCACGGTTTAATGAGTAGAGTTCTTACTCAATTTGGGTTAGCTCATGCTATTCAAGATATGGTAACTAATTTACATTTATCAACAGATAATATAGCGTTTAATTTTTCACATAGTCTTGAAAAAATTCGGTTTAAAGGAGAAATTGAAAAAGGATTATATAGGGTAACGCAAGAACTTATTTCTAACACAATAAAACATTCAAAAGCATCATGTGTAGTGATAGAAATGTATGAAAAAGATAACTTGTTAATCATAAAAGTAAAAGATGATGGTATTGGGTTGAGTGATGTTTTAAATGGAAAAAAATTAGTGCAGGGAATAGGTTTAAAAAATATAGAAACTCGAATTACTTATCTTTCGGGTTCATTTATTATTAATGATAAAATAGAGAAAGGTTCTGAATTTTTAATTTCAGTACCAATAAATAATTAGAATTAACTTTTGTGTAATGGAAAAAGAAATAAAAATACTACTTGTTGATGATCACAAAATCATAAGAGATGGTATTAAATTAATGTTGAATAAAAATCCTGAAATAAAAATAATTGCTGAAGCTGAAAATGGCTTGGAAGCCATTGAATTTATGAATAAAAATGCTAACGATATTGATGTTATTTTAATGGATATCAGTATGCCTTTTTTGGATGGGATAAGTGCAACAAGAGCAATTAAAAAATCGAACAAAAAAGTTAATGTTTTAATTTTAACCATGCACTTGGAACAAGCCTATTTTAATAATGTTTTTGATGCGGGAGCTTTAGGTTATGTTTTGAAAGAGTCAGATAGGAATGAAATAGTCCGTGCAATAAAAACGGTAGCCGATAATAAAAAATACATAAGCGAAGATGTAGGGTTACTAATTAACCAAAAAAAAAGAAAATTTTAATTACTTCTTGTTATTACTCATCTGCATATTGTTGGGTTAAAAACATTAATCTACCTGAGTAGTAACAAAATGGAAAATTTAAAAAATAAACATTCCTTCATTTACCAGTCCCTTTCTAAAAATGGAAGAAAATCACTTTTTTATACAACACTTATTGTTTTAATTTCTGCAGGAGCTTATATTGTTTCATTTTATATTTGAAATTCCATGTGATTTAAGTATATTCTTAGTTAACTTTGTAGAAAATTATTACTCATTTGAAATCGATTAATCATTTATTATCACAAAAAAATAAGCTACCAATAATCATTAGTGGACCATGTAGTGCTGAAACTGAAGAACAACTTATTTCTACAGCAATAGCATTAAAAAAAACAATCAAAATAGATGTTTTAAGAGCAGGAATTTGGAAGCCAAGAACAAAGCCAGGTAGTTTTGAGGGAGCTGGAACAGTAGGCTTGAAGTGGCTTTTGGAAGCAAAACGACAAACAGGATTGAAAACAACAGTTGAAGTAGCTACTGCAAAACACGTTGAAGAAGCACTGAAACATGAGGTAGATATTTTATGGATAGGAGCAAGAACCACTGTAAATCCATTTGCTGTTCAAGACATTGCCGATTCACTTCAAGGAAACTCAAAAGCAATTGTTTTGGTTAAAAACCCCATTAATCCTGAGTTAATGTTATGGGAAGGTGCTTTAGAACGATTTTTAAAAGCTGGAATTACAAATATAGGAGCAATTCATAGAGGTTTTTCAAAATATGGAGATTCTAACTTTAGAAATCCTCCACAATGGCAAATTCCAATAGAATTGAAACAACATTTTCCTGAACTAACCCTAATTTGCGACCCTAGTCATATTTGCGGTAAAAGAGAAACCTTATTTCATGTAGCTCAAAAAGCTATGGATTTAGATTTTGATGGTTTAATGATAGAATCACATCTAACTCCAGACTTAGCTTGGAGCGATGCTCAACAACAGCTAACCCCAAGTGATTTATTGGTTTTATTAGATAAATTAGTAATAAGAAAAGGTAAATTATCCCCAGCTTTAACTTCAGAAATTGATAAACTCCGTCAAAAAATAAATGTGTTGGATAGTGATTTAATTGATGTTTTATCTAAACGAATGCAAATCGTTACTCAATTAGGGAAATATAAAAAGACAAATCAAGTTCAAATTCTTCAACCAAAAAGATGGGAAGAAATTCTAAATAAATCATTAGAGGAAGCCATTGAAAAAGGCTTAGGACAAGATTTTATCAGAAATGTATTTACTGAAATTCATATAGAATCCATAAAACTTCAAAGTAAGATAATGAATGAAGAAGAAAAGTAATAGAAGTTTTTTTTAACAATATATACATGAAAAAAGTACTATTTGTTTGTTTAGGAAACATTTGCAGATCGGCAATGGCACAAGGAATTTTTGAGGCTAAAGTAAAAGAAAATAAATTGAATATTGTAGTTGATTCTGCGGGTACTTGCGACAACCATGTTGGGCAAGCTCCAGATAAAAGAATGCAAAAAAAAGGAATGGAATATGGAATAGATATTTCTCGCCAAAGAGGACGACAATTTTCTATTTCTGATTTTGATGAATTTGATTTTATTTTTGCGATGGATTCCTTTAATTATTACGACATTATTGCTTTAGCTAGAAATGATAGTGATAAAGAAAAAACAAGTTTATTCCTTAACTTAACGTATCCTAACCAAAACAAAAGTGTTCCAGACCCTTATTTTGGTGGAGAAAAAGGTTTTGAAGAGGTGTTTCAATTGTTAGATAAAGCGTGCAATGAATTGATTAATAAATTAAAATGATGATAAAAAACGGGATACTATACTTATTACCAGTTACCTTGGGAGAATCTGCTTATGATCAGGTAATACCAATTTATAACAATAAAATTGTGCAAGAAATAGATGTTTTTATTGTAGAAAATATAAAAACTGCACGAAGATTTATTAAAAGAGTAGCTCCAGAAAAAAAAATTGATGATTTAATTTTTTATGAAATAAACAAACGCACAAATTTAGATATGTTGCCAACCTTTTTAAAACCTATTTTTGAAGGAAAAAACATAGGCGTAATTTCTGATGCAGGTTGTCCAGGCGTTGCTGACCCTGGTGCAGATGTTGTGGCTTTGGCTCACGAAAACAACATTAAAGTGGTGCCATTGGTAGGTCCTTCATCCTTATTATTGTCATTAATGGCGAGTGGTTTTAACGGTCAAAGTTTTTGTTTTAATGGGTACTTGCCAAAAGAACAAAAAGATAGAGTTCGAAAATTAAAAGAATTAGAACGAATTGCCAATGCTCAAAAGCAAACACAACTTTTCATTGAAACACCTTATCGAAATCAGCATGTGTTTGATGATTTATTGTTAAATTGTAATCCATCTTCAAAGCTTTGTATTGCAGTAGATATAACACTTTCTTCGGAGCAAATTCATACAAAAACCATTGCAGAGTGGAAAAATTTTAAAATCGATTTAACTAAAAGACCATGTGTTTTTTTAATAGGCTAATAAACAGTAATTATTACATTTGTAAATACAATGATATAACAATTTTATTAAAATGAAAGATAATTTAGAGTACCTTAAAATCAATAAGTTATTAGTAGCAAACAGGGGAGAAATAGCTATTAGGGTTTTGCGAGCAGCCTCCGAATTGGGTATAAGAACAGTTGCTGTTTTTACCTATGAGGATAGGTATTCATTACATAAATTTAAAGCAGATGAAGCGTATCAAATAGGAAAAGATGAAGAAGCCTTAAAACCCTATTTAGATATAGAAACAATTGTTCAGTTAGCAAAAGAAAAAGGAGTTGATGCCATACATCCAGGATATGGGTTTTTATCTGAAAATGTAATGTTTGCAATTAGGTGTAGGGAAGAAGGAATAAAATTCATCGGGCCAACACCAGAGGCAATGGCTTTGTTAGGCGATAAAATTGCAGCAAAAAAAATAGCCATAGAAACAGGAGTTCCTGTCATTCAGGGAAACAATCAAGATGTTATTTCAGAAAAAATTGCTTTAGAAGAAGCAGAACGAATAGGTTACCCCATTATGCTTAAAGCGGCTTCAGGAGGAGGTGGAAGAGGTATGCGAATTATAAGAAGCAAGGATGAAATAAGTAAAGCTTTTAATGAAGCTAGAAATGAGGCACTAAGGGCTTTTGGAGACAGTACTGTGTTTATTGAAAAATTTGTTGAAAATCCCAAGCATATTGAAGTTCAAATAATGGGAGATGAGCACGGTAACATTGTTCATCTTTATGAAAGAGATTGTTCGGTGCAACGTAGGTTTCAAAAAGTTGTTGAAGTAGCTCCTTGTTCGTCCATAAAACAAGAAACAAAAGAAACATTGTATAAATTTGCATTAGACATTGCTAAAAAAGTGAATTACAGCAATGTGGGTACAGTTGAGTTTTTAGTAGATAAGAATGAAAACATTTATTTTATTGAGGTAAATCCCCGCATACAAGTAGAGCATACTATAACAGAAGAAATCACCAGCATAGATATTGTTCGTTCTCAAATTGTAATAGCAACAGGACGAAAACTAAGTCATCCTCAAATTTTCATTAAAAATCAAGAAGATATTAAATGCCATGGTTTTGCTATTCAATGCAGAATAACAACAGAAGATCCCTCTTTAGATTTTAAACCAGATTATGGAACCATAATAGCATATAGGAATGCTGCAGGTTTTGGTATTCGGTTAGATGAAGGAAGCTCATCTCCAGGAACACAAATCAGCCCTTTTTTCGATTCCATGCTTTGTAAGGTAAGTGCTTCTGGAAGAACATTAAAAGGAGCAGCTCAAAGATTAAATAGAGCTTTATCAGAATTTAGGATTAGAGGTGTGAAAACAAATATTAAGTTTTTACAAAATGTTATTACCAATGAAACTTTCCAAAATGGAAATGCAACAGTTCAATTTATTGAAAATCATCCTGAGCTGTTTGTATTTAAAAGAACAAGAGACAGAGGAACAAAATTATTAAACTATTTAGGTGAAACTATTGTAAATGGTAATCCTGATGTTAAATATGTGGACAAGAATAAAATATTAATAGAACCTATTCTTCCTGATTTTGATCGATTTGCTCCTTTTCCTGATGGAACAAAACAGAAATTAAATGAATTAGGTCCTGAAAAATTTGCTCAGTGGGTTAGGGCAGATAAAAAAATTCATTACACAGATACAACATTTAGAGATGCCCATCAATCATTATTAGCAACAAGAATGAGGACGTTAGATATGCTAAATGTAGCTGATCGTTTTGTGAAAAATAATCCAGAAGTTTTTTCAATGGAAGTATGGGGAGGTGCCACATTTGATGTTTCTTATCGTTTTTTAAAAGAATGTCCGTGGAAACGCTTGCAGCTTTTTAGAGAACACATGCCAAACACTTTGTTGCAAATGCTTATTAGAGGTTCTAATGCAGTTGGATATACAGCATATCCAGATAATTTAATAGAAAAATTCATAGAAAAATCGGCTGAAAATGGAATAGATGTTTTTAGAATTTTCGATTCTTTAAATTGGCTAGATGGAATGAAAACAAGTATTAAAGCCGTTAAAGAGCGAACTAATTCTATAGCAGAAGGTTGTATATGTTATACAGGAGATATTTTAGATCCCAATCAAAAAAAATATACCCTGAATTATTATGTAGATTTAGCAAAACGCTTAAGAGATGAAGGAATTCATATCTTAGCTATCAAGGATATGGCAGGATTATTAAAACCTTATTCAGCAGAAATATTAATTACCAAACTAAAAGAAGAATTAGATATTCCTATTCATTTACATACGCACGACACATCAGGCTTACAAGTAGCTACCTACCTAAAAGCTGTAGAAGCTGGTGTTGATATTATTGATGTAGCCTTAGCATCAATGAGTGGATTAACTTCGCAGCCTAATTTTAATTCCATTGTAGCTATGTTGGATGGAACTAAACGAGCAAGAAAAATGAATTTGAACTCCTTAAATGAATTTTCTAACTATTGGGAAGCGGTAAGGGAAGTTTACTATCCTTTTGAGTCGGGACTTAAAGCAGGAACTGCTCAGATTTTTGATCATGAAATACCAGGTGGACAATATTCAAATTTAAGACCTCAAGCTAGAGGTTTGGGGTTGGAAAATAAATTTGAAATTATTAAAAAGAATTATCAAGAAGTAAATAAAATGTTTGGAGATTTGGTTAAAGTAACACCTTCAAGTAAAGTTGTAGGTGATATGGCTATGTTTATGACATCTAATAATTTAAATGCAGCAGATGTAATGAAAAAAGGCAATGAGCTTTCATTTCCTGATTCTGTTAAATCTTTGTTTAGAGGAGATTTAGGACAAGCTTATGGAGGCTTTCCTGAGGAACTTTCAAAAATGATATTGAAAGATGAAAAACCATACACAAACAAACCAAATGAGCATTTAGTACCAATAGATTTTGAAACTGAATTTGCTATTTTTCAACAACAATTTACAAAACATTGCAATGAGTTAGATTTCTTGAGTTATAAACTCTATCCTCAAGTATTTAAAACCTATCATGCTGAATTTGAGAAATATGATGACTTATTTCCCCTTCCAACAAAAGCATTTTTCTTTGGTTTGGAAAATAATGAGGAGATATTAATAAAACTGGGTAAAGGACAATCTGTTTTAATAAAATTACTATATGTAACTACTCCAAATGAAGATGGAATTCGTAATGTATTTTTTAAATTTAATGGTACAACACGAGTTATTGAAGTAAAAGACAATAATTTTAAATCTAATAAAGTTGCTCATAAAAAAGCTGTTACCGATAAGGAGATTGGAGCTCCATTACAAGGTAATTTAAGTGCTGTACACGTAAAAGTGGGTGATGTTATTAAAAAGAACTCACCATTATTCATTATTGAAGCAATGAAAATGGAAAGTACTATTACCGCTCCTTTTGAAGGAAAAGTTAAACAAATTCATTTAAACGGAGGTGTTATGGTTGAACAAGATGATTTAGTAATTGAGTTTGATTAAGTTTATCCGATTAATAAACCTAATTTCGCAGCTTATAATAACTATGCATGACATTTAAAGAACTCCAAGTAATAGAACCAATTCTAAAAGCATTAGAAGAAAAAGGATATACAATACCAACTCCAATTCAAACACAAGCGATACCAATCCTACTAAAGGGCAAAGATTTATTAGGATGTGCCCAAACAGGAACAGGGAAAACGGCTGCTTTTGCCATTCCCATTCTTCAACATTTATTTTTAGATAAAACCCGAAATAGAAACCAACGTCAAATAAAAGCATTGATAGTAACACCAACCAGAGAATTGGCTATTCAAATTGCAGACAATTTTACTGAATATGGTCAATATACAGACATTCGGAATACTGTAATTTTTGGAGGTATAAAACAAGGCTCTCAAACCAATGCACTACAAAGAGGTGTTGACATTTTAGTCGCTACACCAGGTCGTTTGTTAGATTTAATGAATCAAGGATTTATTTCACTTAAAAATATTGAATATTTTGTTTTAGATGAAGCCGATCAAATGCTCGATATGGGTTTTGTTCACGATATAAAAAAACTTATTGCAAAGCTTCCAGAAAAGCGACAATCATTGTTTTTTTCTGCAACCATGCCAAAAAGTATTGTTGAACTTTCTAGTAAAATATTAGGAAATTATGAAGAGGTAACAGTTAAACCAGAACAAGCAACAGCAGAAAGAGTGGAGCAAGCGGTTTATTTTGTAACAAAAACTGATAAACCAAAATTGTTGGTACATGTATTGAAAGAAGAAAACGTAGCTTCAACTTTAGTTTTTTCAAGAACTAAACATGGTGCAGACAAAGTGGTTAAAATATTATCGAAAGCAAACATTACGGCTGAAGCAATCCATGGAAATAAATCGCAAAATGCAAGGCAACGAGCATTGAGCAACTTTAAAGAAGGAAAAACAAAGGTGTTAGTTGCTACTGATATTGCTGCACGAGGAATTGATATTTCGGACTTAGCTTTGGTAATAAACTACGATATCCCCAATATTCCTGAAACTTATGTACATAGAATTGGTAGGACAGGAAGAGCAAGTGCTAGCGGAATTTCTATTTCCTTTTGCGATGTTGAAGAAAGACCTTATCTAAGAGATATTGAAAAATTAATTAGGCAAAAAGTTCCTGTTATTGCTAATCATCCTTTTTTAGACGAAAGTAAAGAAGATTCAACTCAAACTAAAAAACCACAAAACAATAACAGACCGAAACAAGCTGAATCTAACAATAATAGAAATAATTGGAGAAGAAATAAATCCCAACGAACTTAGGAGTTGGTACGAAATAAACTATATATTTTGGCTTGTTCTTTTGTCTTTTTTCTGCGTTGTAAAATCGTTAAATAGCTAAGGCTATTCGCCTCATTTACGCCTTGAAAAAAAACAAAATTACTGCGTCAATTCTGCAAACTTTATTTTGTATCAACTCCTTAGGAAGTGCTTATTTTGAAGCTATTGCCGAAATTTCTACATTTACATTTTTAGGTAAACAAGCTACTTCAACAGTTTCTCTGGCTGGGAAATTAGAAGTAAAATAACTTCCATACACCTCATTGATTGTAGCAAAATTATTCATGTCTGAAATGAAAATGGTAGTTTTCACAACATCTTCCATAGTCATATCTGCAGCAGCTAAAACCGATTTGAGGTTTTCCATTACCATTTTTGTTTCTTTTTTTATTTCATCAATAACCAATTCATTGGTGGCTGGATGTATTGCAATTTGCCCAGAAGTATAAAGCACGCCATTTAATAATACAGCTTGATTATATGGACCAATAGGAGCAGGAGCATTGATAGTATTGATTATTTTCTTCATATCTAATAGCTAATAAAGTTAATTTTTTTACGATTTAGTACAAAACTACATTTAGTAACGTATTTTTCACTCAAAAAAAACAATTAAAAATAATTATAAGTTAATTTCGCTGAATTAATAAAATTAAATAAACAAGTACTAAAAATGAAGATTACTTACTTTGATTTAATTGACCAATCATATTACTTTCCTCAGGAGGGTTTTGACTTGGAAGATGGTAACCTATTTTTTAATGATGTTTCAATCAAACATCTGATTGACAAATATCAAACACCTTTTAAAATTTCGTATCTACCAAAAATTGGAGATCAAATAAAAAAAGCAAAAAACCTTTTCAGTAAAGCCATAAAGGCAAATAATTACAAAGGAAGTTACAACTATTGTTATTGTACAAAAAGTAGTCATTTTAGTTTTGTTGTAGAAGAAGCACTCAGACATGGAGTAAATTTAGAAACATCATCAAGTTATGATTTAGATATTATTTTAAATCTTTATAAAAAAGGACTTATTGATAAAGATAAAGCTATCATTCATAATGGATATAAAACTGAAAGTTATATCAAGAAGATAGGTCAATTAATTGATGAAGGATTTAAAAATACAATTATCATTTTAGATAGTAAGAAAGAATTGGACAATCTTCAAAAAATTATAAAAAAACCAATTAAAATTGGAATTAGAATGGCAATTGATGAAGAATCTCAATCTACTTATTATACCTCTAGAATGGGAATTAGAGCTTCAGAACTCATCAATTTTTACGAAACTGAAATTTCTCAAAGAGAAAATGTTACCTTAGAAATGATGCATTTTTTTGTGGATACAGGCATAAAAGACACCATGTATTATTGGAGTACTTTTATTAACGCAATGCGTTTGTTTGCTAACCTAAAGAAAAAATGTAAAACACTTAGGGCAATTAATATTGGTGGAGGATTACCTATCAGAAACAACTTAGGATTTGAATACGATTACAAACAAATAATTAATCAAATTGTATCAAATATTAAGGAAGTTTGCCTTTCAGAAAAAATAAAAGAACCAGATATTTATACTGAATTTGGAAAATATACGGTTGGCGAAAGTGGAGCAATAATTTTTGAAGTACTTGATTTTAAACAACAAAACGATACGGAGTTGTGGTATATCATTAATAATAGTTTAATGACTACATTGCCAGATAGTTGGAGTATGCACGAAAAATTTATCTTGCTGCCAATCAATAAATGGGACAATGAATATACTAAAGTAAATATTGGTGGTATAAGTTGCGACCATTCTGATTATTACAATTCAGAAGACTTAAATCAAGAGGTTTATTTGCCAAAAATAACAGACAAAGATAAAGAACCTCTTTATATTGGTTTTTTTCACACAGGAGCTTATCAAGATTCTATTAGTGGTTATGGTGGCATAAAACACTGCCTAATTCCTTCTCCAAAACACATTGTGATTAGAAGAGATGATAAAGGACAGTTTGAAGATTATCAGTTTAAAGAAGAACAAAATGTTGACATTATGTTGGATATTTTAGGGTATAATGACTAACTAGAGTTTGTCCAGAATGTCCGATTTCTTCGTTTTTCTCGACCTTCAAATCAGTCATGTACAAAAGTACACTCCTGATTTTCAGCTCATCGAAACCTCGAACTCGAACATTCTGACTCAAACTCTTGACTTTATAGACAAACGAACACTAACTAACAGGTTTTAGGTTCAAAGTGTTAAATCGTTAATAGTGAAAATAACAAATAACCATTAACTAAATGGGCTTTGTGCGATAGCAAAGTCCCCCCTTCGGGGGATTTAGGGGGCTAATAACAAATAACAAATAAATATAAAAATGACTATTACAGAATTTGCAGAAAAACATTACAAACATTTTAATGCTGCTACCTTGCTAGATGCTTCAAAGGCATATATTAAGCATTTAGAAAGCGGACACAAAATGATGATTACCCTTGCTGGAGCAATGAGTACAGCCGAATTGGGTATTTCTTTGGCTGAAATGATTAGACAAGACAAAGTACAAATTATTACTTGTACAGGAGCTAACTTAGAGGAAGACATTTTTAATTTAGTAGCTCATACTTTTTACAAAAGAGTTCCTCATTACAGAGATTTATCCCCTCAAGATGAACAAGATTTACTAGACCAACATTTCAACAGAGTTACTGATACGTGTATTCCAGAAGAGGAAGCCATGCGTAGAATTGAAAAGCAATTGATTGAAGTTTGGACAAAAGCTAAAAATGAAGGTAAAAGATATTTTCCACATGAATTTATTTATCAATTAATTAGAAATGGTTCTTTAGGGCAATATCATGATATTGACCCTAAAAACTCTTGGTTAATTGCTGCTGCTGAAAAAAACTTACCGATTATTGTTCCAGGTTGGGAAGATTCTACTTCAGGAAACATGTTTGCTGCTCACTGTTTAGAAGGTATGTTTGAGCCAAGCATAGTAAAATCAGGAATTGAATACATGATGTATTTAGCAAAATGGTACCAAGAAAATGCTGTTGACAAAGGAATTGGTTTTTACCAAATTGGTGGCGGTATTGCCGGAGATTTTCCTATTTGTGTAGTACCTATGTTGCACCAAGATTTACAATTAGACGGAATTCCTTGTTGGAGTTATTTCTGTCAGATTAGTGATTCTACAACAAGTTATGGTTCTTACTCAGGAGCTGTGCCTAACGAAAAAATTACTTGGGGCAAACTAGAAATTGACACACCAAAATTTGTGATTGAATCGGATGCTTCTATTGTAGCTCCGCTGATGTTTCAGATTATTTTAGAAGCGTAATAAACGCATAATAACTATAATAACAAAGCCCACATTTTTGTGGGCTTTGTTGGTTTTATTTCCGCATTAAAATGCTAGTGGATAAATAATTTGTAGAAAATTCTACGCTTAGTTGGAGTTGATATCATTCTTGCTATGTAGGTCTTAGTTTTTTTTAGTCATTCGCTTAAGTATATAATCTAAATTTACTTGGTCTTTTTCACTTGACCAATGATTTAAAATTATCAGGTAAGCAGTTTCGGAAGCATTGTCAAAAAGTTGACTCAAAGCAAGAAGTCTCTCTTTAGAATTTTTACTTTTTAATAACTCATAAGTTTCTATTAAATTCTCTGCTTTTGCTTTTGATATTATGTGTGGAAATTCTATTTCATCTATAATAATTGCATTAATATTAAAAAGAAGCAATAATCCTTTGATTTGATTTAACTCGGATTCTATTAAATTACTTAACTTATCTCTTTCGATTAGATATAAATCTTCTGATGAATATTTACTTAAAATAGTTCTAATTACACTTCTTATTGAAGGAATAATTATTCTTTCTTTATATTCCTTTCCAATCTCATTATGAATTTTAACAATCGAATCAGGTTTTGGATTATACCAATACCTCATTTTTAATTTAATTTCTTCATCATCTTTTGAGAGTGCTGATAAACTAGTAACATCTTCTTTCTGTCTGATGCTGTATATAATTAATGAGTCGTGATTAGGGATTATATGCGTGCCAAATTTGTAAGTGGTATCCGTAGAAATTTTGTTTAGAAAAATATTGTAAAGAATTCCGATTTCATCTAGCTGAATGGTTACAGTTTTTGGTAGTTTTCCTAAATCACTTTGAGATGAAAAATACCCGAGAATATTATATATATTATCAGTATATTCTTTGTCTGATATTTTTCCTCCTTTCAATGATGTTTTAGTAGAATATTCAATGAACTGTTCACAACTTCCACCAAATTCCTTTAAGAATTCAATTTGATTTTGAGCTGTTGAGAAAAGTCTTGTTAATTCTTCTTTAGGAAATAATTCATTTTTCTCTGATAGACATTTTCTTAATGATTTATCAACTTTATTTTCGGGGAGATTAGTTAGACTTTTGTAACAATCACAATATTCATTGGACAATCTTTTTAAGTTAATTTGACCAACTGATAAAAGCGGTAAGGTTAAAATTATTGATATAATTAAATGTCTTTTCATTTTTTAAAATTAGTGCCAATTTTAGGTAAATATATCTATTGGTTACTTATGTATTTTTTTAGTAACTCAGGCTGATGACGTTGAAGTACGAATGTGCTAATTCGTTATTAATAGTCCTTTGTTAACAATAATGTAATTTATGAATCATTACACTAGCGGTTTTTTTTAAGAAATTGCTTCTGCACTTATGACAACCCACTAATTTTACCATTATCATCAATATCCATTCCTTCTGATGCAGGAATAGCAGGCAAGCCTGGCATACGCATCATGTTTCCTAAAATAGGAATAATAAATCCAGCACCAGCGGCAAATTCAAATTCTCTAACATTAACCATAAAACCAGTTGGACGTCCAATCAACGCTTCATTATCTGAAAAAGATTTTTGAGTTTTTGCCATACAAATAGGTAGGCTTCGCATTCCTAAATCTTCAATTTTTCGTAAATCAATAAGTGCTTTTTTTGAATATTCTACACCATCAGCACCATAAATTTCTTTAGCTATTTTTTCAATTTTTTCTTTGATGGGTAAATTCCAATCATAAAGCGGTTTGAAATTATTTTTACCTGCTTCAATTTCAGCTACAACTGCATGAGCTAAATTTGTCATTCCATCACCACCTTTTGCAAATCCTTCGGCAACAATAGCTTTCACATCTAGTTTTGCACATTTTTCTTGAATAAACTTCACTTCTGCATCAGAATCGCTTGGGAAAGCATTTATTGCTACAACAGGGTTTAAACCAAATTTCTTACAATTCTCGATGTGCTTTTCTAAATTAGCAAATCCTTTTTCAACACGTTCAAGATTAGCATCGTTGTATTGTTCTTTTGGTGCTCCTCCATGATGACGCAATGCTCTTATTGTTGCTACCAACACCAACGCTTTTGGTTTTAATCCACCAGAAACACATTTTATATCTAAAAACTTTTCAGCACCTAAATCGGCTCCAAAACCAGCCTCAGTAATAACATATTCAGACAAAGATAACCCCATTTTTGTTGCTAAAATGGTGTTTGTACCTTGAGCAATGTTGGCAAAAGGACCACCGTGAATAATAGCAGGATTTCCTTCTAAAGTTTGAACTAAATTAGGTTTTATGGCATCTTTCAATAAAATAGCCATAGCATTTTCTGCTTTTAAATCACGAGCATAAATAGGTTTCTTATCAAAAGAAAATCCAATAAAAATGTTTCCTAGTTTTGTTTTTAAATCGCTAAAACTTTCCGACATACAAAGAATAGCCATTACTTCGGAAGCAGGAGTAATGTTAAAACCATCTTGACGAGGAACTCCATTTCCTGTGCCACCTAAACCAATCACAATTTCTCTCAACGACCTGTCGTTCATGTCCATAACTCTTTTCCAAACGATGGTTCTAGGGTCTATGTTTAAGGTGCTATTTTTATTTTGAATATTGTTATCAATAAGAGCAGCTAATAAATTATTTGCTTTTTCAATAGCCGAAAAATCGCCCGTAAAATGTAAATTAATATCTTCCATAGGAACAACTTGAGCGTAACCACCTCCAGCAGCACCACCTTTAATTCCGAAAACAGGGCCTAAAGAAGGTTCTCTTAGCACTACAGTTGCTTTTTTGCCTATTTTATTTAATCCTTCAGTTAACCCAATAGAAGTAGTTGTTTTCCCTTCTCCAGCAGGAGTTGGTGTTAATGCTGTAACTAAAACTAAGTTGCTTTTTTCAATATTATTATTGTTAATTAATGATAACGGAAGTTTTGCCTTGTATTTACCATACATTTCTATATCATCTTCATTGATGTTTAAATAAGATGAAATTTTTGTAATGTGTTTCATAACATTTTTTTGAGCTATCTCAATATCAGAAGGAAATCCCATAGTTCTATAATTTTAAAATTTTGGTTAAAAGTAGCATTATTTTTCAGAAAGGGGTTTGAGTTTATTTAGAAATTTTAAATTAAGCATCAATGAAAACTTTATTAGGAACAATATAGCTTACAAATTCAATTTTCTTAATTTTGTATAAAATAAAGTAGATGGAAACAAAACTGAATACAATTGAAGAAGCGATTGATGCTGTAAAAGCAGGAAAAGTAATTATAGTAGTAGATGATGAGGATAGAGAGAATGAAGGTGATTTTATTGCCGCAGCTCGTTCGGTTACGCCTGAAATGATAAATTTTATGGCAACCTATGGTAGGGGGTTAATTTGTGCTCCACTTATTGAAGATAGGTGTGAAGAGTTAGGATTAGATCTAATGGTTCAAGCAAACAATGCAGCTTATGAAACACCTTTTACTGTTTCTGTTGATTTAATTGGTGATGGGTGTACAACTGGTATTTCGGCAAGTGATCGAGCAAAAACTATTTTGGCATTAATAAATCCAGCAACAAAAAAAGAGCAAATAGGAAAACCTGGACATATTTTTCCTTTAAAAGCCAAAAGGGGGGGCGTTTTACGAAGAGCAGGACATACCGAAGCAGCAATAGACTTTGCTCGAATGGCAGGTTTTGAACCAGCAGGCGTAATTGTTGAAATTATGAACGAAGATGGAACAATGGCTCGTTTACCTCAATTATTGAAAATTGCGGCAAAACATAATTTAGTTATTGTTTCCATTAAAGATTTGATAGCTTATCGGTTACAACACGAAACATTAATAAATAAAATTGTAACCGTTCAACTACCTACAGAATATGGTGATTTTAATATGGTGGCCTTTAAACAAACTACCAATGATATGGATCATTTGGCTTTGGTAAAAGGAGAATGGAAACCTGATGAACCTATTTTAGTTCGAGTTCATTCCTCTTGTATGACAGGCGATATTTTTGGCTCTTGCCGATGTGATTGCGGTCCTCAGCTACAAAAATCTATGGAGTTGATAGAAAAAGCAGGAAAAGGAGTAATTGTTTATATGAATCAAGAGGGTAGAGGTATTGGATTAATAAATAAGTTGAAAGCCTATAAATTACAAGAGGAAGGAAGAGATACTGTGCAGGCAAACATAGAATTAGGCTTTAAAGCTGATGAACGTGATTACGGAATTGGAGCTCAAATTTTAAGAGCGTTAGGTGTTTCCAAAATTAAATTATTAAGCAACAATCCAAAGAAAAGAACAGGATTAATGGGTTATGGATTAGAAATAGTTGAAAATGTGTCGTTAGAAATTCAATCAAACAAGTTTAATAAACTTTATCTTCAAACAAAAAAAGATAAAATGGGACATGAATTGAAAATGTGAAAATGAGGTGTTAGTAGTTAGGTGTTAGGGGTTAGTAGTTAAAAAACAGTTACTACTAATCCCTAACTACTAATCCCTAACTACTAATCCCTAACTACTAATCCCTAACTACTAGAGTATATGCCTCGAATTATAGCTATAGATTACGGTCAGAAACGAGTTGGAATAGCTGAAACAGACGATTTGCAGATTATTGCATCTGGATTAACTACGCTTCACGTAACCGAAGTTATTCCGTTTTTAGAAAAATACGTATTAAAACATAATGTTGAATGTGTGGTAATTGGTGAAGCAAAAGATTTGCATAATAACCCAGCCGAATCAGCACGATTTATTGAACCTTTTGTGAAGCATTTTTCAAAGAAATTTCCAACCATAAAAATTGAGAGAATAGATGAACGATTTACTTCAAAAATGGCTTTTCAAACAATGATAGATGCTGGATTGAACAAAAAAGCACGTCAAAATAAAGCCTTAGTTGATCAAATCAGTGCAACCATAATTCTACAAAGTTATCTCGAACAAAAACAATTTTTAAAATGAAAACAAAAAATATCGTTTTAATAACAATAATTTTTCTACTCACGGCTTGCGAATCGCCAATATATACGCCAAAACCAACAGGATATTTTAGAATTGATTTACCTGAGAAATCATACAAAACTATTGAAACTGATTGTCCGTTTTCTTTTGAAATTCCAACTTATGCATCTATTCAACCCAATAAAAACAATATAGATAAATCCTGTTGGTTTGATATCGTTTTTAACGGAATGAATGCGAGTATCTATTTTAGTTATAAATCTGTCGATAATAATATCAATCAATTTTTAGAAGATTCCCGAACGTTGGCATTTAAACATACTGTGAAAGCGTTTGATATTGAGCAGAATACCATTTCATTTCCAGAAAAAAAAGTATATGGATTGGTTTATATTATTGAAGGAAATGCTGCATCAGCTTATCAATTTCACTTAACAGATAGCACAAATCATTTTGTGAGAGGTTCCTTATATTTTAATAATGTTCCGAATCAAGATTCTATTCAACCCGTGTTGGAATACATAGAAAAAGACATTCATCATCTTTTTGAAACTTTTGAATGGAAGTGATTTTTTACTTAACCAAACTCCTGCTTTACAGTTCAGACTCTAATATTCTATCATAGACTCTTCCTCAGCACAAGGATAAATAAAATCACATTTATTATAAATGATTGCATTTAACTCTAAAATGGATGCTAAAGCGAGTTGAGAATAATTTTGAGAAGCATTTCTGAAACCACCTGCTTCTGTTTGCCACATGGTTGTAATTAATTCCATATTTCCTTTTTCAGGATTAATAACATCAAGCACTTTTTTTACATTACCCGCTCCAGCATGATAAACATGTAGTACCAAAAGCCTGTACCACAAATCGGTAGGTTCATAAGTGATGCACTTTTCATTTAAAATTCGGTTAGTTTCAGGTATGCAAATTGTTCGAATCAATTTTGCTGCAGCCCAAGCCGATTTATCAAAATCTTTACGGTCATCAATAACATTATTGACGGTTAACCCCATTTGAGTAGCTACATTTTTCATTAGTTGAAAAGAACCGTAAGCTCCAACAGGCGATTTTTGTAATTTATTAGGACTTTCAATTAATAAAATTGCTTGAGCATAAAATGGATCAACATTATTATATTGAAAAACATCAATACCTTGCTCAATTGTAGGTATCACTTTTTCAAAATCATAAAAAGACTTTTTTCCAGAAGTCATAAAAATTCGAGTGTCTTGAGGATAACCAAAGAAAGTTCTAACACTATCTCTAAAGCCATTTTTGTCGAGGTCTGATTTTTTATTCCAATCATTTACAGCCACCTTTTTTATGATTTGTCTGTTGAATCCAACATTTATTAATGCAGAATCTTCCTCCATGGTCATTAATGTTCTCCAAAAATTTGGTTGAGGTAGTTCATCCCATTTTTCATTGTAAAGAGCTTGAGTTTGAACAAAACGATAGTTATCTGTTTTATTAAAGTTCACAGCCTCAAAAAGGTTGTACGTATAATTATTTTCCTGTCCAAGCAAATAATTACTTAATAGAATAAGAAAAAACAGCGTTGATGTGTTAATTATTTTCATAGTGTTAAATTAATACGAAGAAATATAAAACTTGTTACCTAAAATGTTCTATTTTAAACACCGTTTTGTTAATATTTTTAAATCATTCATAATCTACAATAATCTATCCATTTTTCTGTTTGTAACGATACTACTTTTTTAAGTAATTTTGTCTTCTTTTTTATCAACGGTCAATTACAACTTTTGAGTTTAAAACACATATATTTCACACTATTTATAGTAACTATTACTAAGTTGGTTTTCTCACAGGAAACAGCTTCTGTATATGGAACCATAAATGACGATAAAGGTGTTCCTATTGAAAATGTGAATATTGCTATTGAAGGAGTAGCAGGAGGAGTGAAAACAACTTCTGACGGTAAATATACTATCACTGTTGAAGCAAACAAAAATGTTGTTATCGCTTATTCCTATGTTGGATTAAAGACCATTAAAAAAGTTGTTTTTCTTGAGCCGAATGAAAAATTAGAATTTTCAATTAAAATGGAAATTGATGTTGTTGATATGAAAGAATTTGAATTAGCCGAAGAGGGAAATCGTTCATCAACATTAACTAAAGTTAATCCGAATTTGGCTACTCAAATGGCTGGACCCAACAACTCTATTGAAGCTATACTTAAAACATTTCCGGGTGTAAATTCAAACAATGAGCTTAGTTCTCAATATTCTGTTCGTGGAGGTAATTTTGATGAAAATCTAGTGTATGTGAATGATATAGAAGTATATCGTCCTTTTTTGATTCGTTCTGGGCAACAAGAAGGGCTGAGTTTTATAAATTCTAAAATGGTTTCAGACATCCATTTTTCTGCTGGAGGTTTTGAAGCTAAATATGGCGATAAAATGGCTTCTGTATTGGATGTAAAATATAAAGAACCTGAAGAATTTGCTGGTTCTGTAGGTATGAGTTTACTAGGTGCAGATGCTCACATTGAAGGAGCAAGTAAAAATCATCGGTTTACTTATATTACAGGTGCACGTTTCAAGAGCAATCAATATGTATTAAGAAGTTTGGATACAGATGGAGAATTTAAACCTGTTTTTTTCGATTTTCAAACCTATTTAACCTATGATATTAGTGAAAAATGGGAAATTGGTGTGTTGGGAAACATGGCATTAAACAGGTATAAATTTATTCCCCAAACTCGTCAAACAGAATTTGGAACTATCAATGAAGCCCTTCAACTTACTGTCTTTTTTGACGGACAAGAAGTTGATCAATTTCAAACCTATTTTGGTGCTATTTCTAATACCTTCAAACCTCGTGAGAACATTGAATTAAAATTTATTACATCTACATTTTCTTCATTAGAAGACGAAAAATTTGATATTGAAGGAGCTTATAAAATCAATGAACTTGAAAGAGATTTAGGAAGTGATAATTTCGGAAATGTTAAATTTAATAGGGGAGTAGGAACATTTTTCGATCATTCAAGAAATACACTTGATGCAACTGTTTTTAATGCCGAACATAAAGGGAAAGTTGTGAAAGAAAAACACACTACCTTTTGGGGTGTAAAATACCAAAGAGAACTCATTAAAGATAAATTGAGCGAATGGTCTTTTATTGATTCAGCCGATTTTTTTACCCCTCGACCTGCAGATTCAATAGGTTATGTTGATCCAAATGCACAACCCGATCAACTATTGGAGCTAAAAGAAGTGTTGAAAACTCGTATTTCATTAACAAGCAATAGATACAGTGCATATCTTCAGCGTTCTTGGCAATGGAGCAGAGATACTGTTGCATACACTTTTACGCTAGGAGGAAGAGGAGCTTATTGGGATTTTAATGATGAATTTATTTTTAGTCCTAGAACTTCATTTTCTATTAAACCAAACTGGAAAAGAAATTTTCTGTTTCGTTTAGCAGGAGGAGTTTATTATCAACCTCCTTTTTATAGAGAAATGCGTGATTTTGATGGCGTTCTTAATGAAAATATTAAATCTCAGCTTTCCTATCAAGTAGTTCTATCTTCCGATTATAATTTTAAAGCTTGGGAAAGACCTTTTAAGTTTACTTCAGAAATATATTACAAACACATGAAAAATATAATTCCCTATCAAGTTGATAATGTTAGGGTGCGTTATTTTGCTACAAACAATGCTGATGCTTACGCTACAGGTTTAGATTTGAAAGTAAATGGCGAATTTGTAAAAGGTGTTGAATCTTGGTTTAGTATGTCTTTTATGAAAACCGAAGAAAACCTAAAAGATGATTTTTACTTTAAAAACTTCAACAGTGATGGTGTTGAAATTATTTCAGGATATACAGAAAATGATGTGGTTGTGGAAACAAAAAGAATTGAGCCAGGCTACATTCCAAGACCAACAGACCAACGTTTTGCATTTAGTTTGTTTTTTCAAGATTATATTCCAAAATTACCCGATTTTAAAATGAACATTTCGTTGCACTATGCAACAGGGTTGCCTTTCGGACCTCCTCAATCTAGAGAAAGACATTTGGCAACATTCAGAATTCCACCTTACAGAAGAGTAGATATCGGGTTTTCTTATGTTATTAAAAAAGAAGAAAAAAAGTTTAAAGGCAAAAACCCACTAAACACATTTAAAAATATATGGCTAAGCGTGGAGGTCTTTAATTTATTGCAGGTTAATAATGTTATTTCCTATCTTTGGGTTGAAGATGTTACAGGGAGAAATTTTGCTGTACCAAATTATCTTACATCAAGACAGTTAAACTTAAAGTTACACGTTGATTTTTAGTGTTTTTATTTTATGAATAATATTCATTTTTCCATAAAAATCAATGCAGAACTACCAATAAATAAGCTAGAAAAAGGGCTTTTTGTGTTTATGTATAGAGCAACTCGAATTCCACCACATTTAGGAATTATTTTTAATGGCAAACGCTATGATATTACCTTGCAAGAACCTAATTTAGGTGTTGATGCTTCTGAATTTTCAACTTCCATCATTAAAAAATTCACTAAAACAATTTTTTTTGAAATACATCAACCTAAAGAAAGTGAGGAAGAAAATCTTGTTTTGAGCTTAAAAAATGCAATTAAGCAGTTTCAGAAAATTTCGGAAACAACAAGTTGTATTTCTCCGCTTAAATTGTTTTTTAATGAAGCTTACCAGCTTAATACTTCTCAAGTAAATTTTATTTTTGATTTAATTCCATTGTTAATAGAAAACCAATTAATTATCAATACATATCATCTAAATTTAGAAAGAAATATAAATCAAAATGAATTTTTATTAAAAACCTACACCAAAGAGGATATACTAAATTGCTTAGAGGCATTAAACCGTAAAGAAGTAACATGTTAGCTAATCAAAAAATATTTTTAAGAGAAGTAATTTTAACCGATGTACCAATTCTTTTAGATTGGGAAAATGATGTTGAAAATTGGGAGGTAAGCAGTACAACAGCTCCTTTTTCAAAAGAAGAAATTGTGTTTTTTGCGGCATCAAACCAACATATTTATACACACGGTCAAATGCGGTTTATGATTTGTTTTGAAGGCAATCATAAACCTATCGGTTGCATAGATTTATTTGAGTATGATGCAAAATTAAAAAAAGCAGGAGTAGGCATTTTAATCGGTGAAAAAGAACTTAGAAATAAAGGATTTGCTACACAAGCTTTGAATTTATTACTTCATCTTTCATTCAATCAATTCAACTTAGTTACTATTTTTGCGGAAATTGATAAAAATAATAGTTCAAGTATTTGTTTATTTGAAAAGTGTAATTTTAAATTTGTTAAGGATAACTTTAGAAATGAGAAAATAATGCGGTATTACGAAATTAAATGTAACAAATAACTTTGAAACCAATTTATGCTTAAAAAAATATTCATATCCTTACTTTTAATTGTAATTTTTGCGGGAGGTTATTATGTTTATGATATGTATCAACGTGTTTATCAACCAAACGTAACCTTGAAAAACACCAATTCCGACTATTTTTATGTGTATAGTCATTTTACTTATGATGATTTAATCAATAGTTTATACGAACAAGGTTATATCATTGATAGAGTTTCTTTTAAATGGGTTTCAGAAAAAAAATCTAATTTCATCAATAATGTAAAACCAGGGCGATATAAACTTAAAGAAGGAATGAGCAACAACCAATTAATAGATTTGTTGCGCTCAGGAAATCAATCACCCGTAAAATTTACCATTTTCAATGTTAAAACAATTAAAGAACTATCTGGGGTAGTATCAAAGAACTTAGAATGTGATAGTTTGTCGCTTTATAATTTATTAACCGATAAATCATTTACATCAAGCTATGGTTTTAACACCATCACTATTCTAACGCTTTTTTTACCTGATACCTATGAGTTTTATTGGAACACTTCTGCAGAACAATTTGTGAAACGTATGGCTGACGAGTACAAGAAATTTTGGACAGAAGAACGAAAAGCAAAAGCACGAGCGATTAATTTAACCCAATCGGAAGTTTCTATTTTAGCTTCTATTGTTCAAGCAGAACAATCTGTTTATAGAGATGAACGACCTAAAATTGCAGGTTTATACATCAACAGACTAAAAAAAGGAATGTTGTTGCAATCTGACCCAACTGTGGTTTATGGAATTGGTGATTTTAATATTAACAGAGTATTAACCAAACACATACAAACAAATACTCCTTATAATACATACATTTATCAAGGATTACCTCCTGGACCTATTAATTTACCAGAAATTTCATCGTTAGATGCAGTATTGAATTACGAAAAACACAATTATATTTACATGTGTGCGAAGGCTGATTTTTCTGGTTATCATGCTTTTGCAATTAATTACAATGAACATTTGGTAAATGCCAGGAATTTTCAAAAAGAACTCAACAGACGTAAAATTTATAATTAATTTTTTTTTATCCTCGAAACAATATTTAATTTGATTTATAGTTTATATTGATAAAAAAATAAAAAACTAAACTAGCCTATGAATCAAATTACTATTTTTAATTATCAAGCATTAAACAAAGAAGAAAAAGAGCTAAAAAGCCTCCTTTTCTGTAAAAAAAATCAAAAGGAGTTTTCTCCAAAAAAAACTACAGTTGCAGCACTTTTGAATTATTCTAAATCTCTAAGTATTAGAAAATCAAAATATATGAATGTATTTGAAATGGTTTTAAATTAATTTTTTTTCATTTTTAATGAATAGCAGTAAGTCGATTGGATTTACTGCTTTTTTTTGTTGAAGTTGTTAGAGAAACCTATTTCCTTATGCTTATTTTTGTTCTCACAAAAGTTAAGTTATGCAAGAGCTAATACAACAAATAAAACAACTTGAGGAGTTGAGTAATCAATTAGAAGTTTCTGAATTTGAACGAGAAAATACCTTAAAACAAGTTTCAGCCTATACCAATCAATTTATCAATCAATTACCTGTAGTTAAAGCTTTTAATGAAGCAAGTAAACCTTCATGTGGTCTTGAAATAAACAATATTAAAAAATCACTCCATCAACTGTTAGAAATTTATCAAAAAGAAGTAGTTGAAAAAGGAATAATTGCCGCTTCAGGGGGGCATTTAGGATATATTCCTGGCGGTGGAATTTTTAATGCTTCTATAGCCGATTTTCTTGCGGCAGTTACCAATCCTTATGCTGGTATTTTTTATGCATCGCCAGGAGCTGTTACCATTGAAAATGAAGTGATTGATTGGTTGAAGAAAGTTTTTGATTTTCCTAAAAGTGCCGTAGGAAATTTGGCTTCGGGAGGCTCCATTTCAAATTTAATTGCGTTAACTGCAGCTCGAGATAAACATCAAATTAAAAACGAAAAAATCACTAAGAGTGTTATTTATTTAAGCGTTCAAGTGCATCACTGCATTCAAAAAGCACTTCGGATAATAGGGTTGGAAGATGTAATTATTAGATATGTGGAGCTAGATGAAAAGCACAAAATGAAAATTGATGTTTTGGAACAATTAGTAGAAAACGACAAAGCAAACAATTTAAACCCTTTTTTAGTCGTAGCTTCAGCAGGAACAACAGATACTGGTGCTATTGATCCACTAGATGAAATTGCAACGATTACTAAAAAAAATAAGTTGTGGTTTCATGTTGATGCTGCGTATGGTGGTTTTTTTATTTTAACGTCAAAAAAAGCATTGTTTAAAGGAATTGAAAAAGCCGATTCATTGGTAATTGACCCTCACAAAGGAATGTTTTTGCCTTATGGATTAGGAGCTGTATTAATTAAAGACAAAGAAGCTGTTTTTCACTCCAATCATTATTTGGCTAATTATATGCAAGATGCTCAGAATGATGATTTAAGTTATAGTCCCGCTAATGTTTCTCCTGAACTGACTAAACATTTTAGAGGCTTACGGTTGTGGTTGCCTTTGCAGTTGCACGGAATAGAACCTTTTGTTGCTTGTTTGGAAGAAAAATTATTATTGACAACTTATTTTAGAAAAAAATTAGTTGAAATGGGTTTTAATGTTGGATCAACTCCCGATTTATCCGTTAGCTATTTTTGGTATCCTTTTAAGGAAAATGAAAATGAGCAAAACAAACTATTAATTGATGCTATTCACAAAGATGGAAGTGTATTTTTGAGTTCTTCAATTATAAATGAGAAGTTTGTAATACGAATGGCTATTTTATCTTTTAGAACCAAACTTTCAACTATAGATAGAGCCTTAACAATGATAAAAAGCAGTTTAGAAAAATATAAGAAAGATTTATTTAAAACCAGGTAATTTTCGCATGATAAAGGAAAACACAGCTGAATAAAACAAGCCCATAAAAACCAATCCAAACATAGTCCACATAGCTTGGAAATAGGGGGAAAGATACATGCCAA
>Ga0100379_10001001_pt1 | contig 29277 bp, 30 predicted proteins | sample CryGeymeta201503_FD_80418 | JGI IMG/M metagenome (GOLD analysis project Ga0100379, IMG submission 80418) | Groundwater microbial communities from Crystal Geyser aquifers in Utah, USA - Crystal Geyser metaG 2015-03 | ecosystem: Environmental > Aquatic > Deep subsurface > Groundwater | place...
CCGGTGTTCCCCCCGAAGATATTATACCGGGTATCTTTCTTCATGTACCCCTGGGCATATCCCCACTGGACGCCGATGTCTCTGGCGAAACCTTCCCTGGCCTCCACGATCCTGGCCTCGATCAGGACCTGGGGGATCCGGGTATCCAGTCTCTTGACCAGGGTTGCTATCTGCTCTACATTTTTACCGATGTCATTGACGATCAGGGTGTTGGTCCGAGCATCAATGTCGATCTTCCCCCGGTCGGAGAGAATGTTCTTGATCAGTTCCGATTCCTTGATGGTCTTGATGTCGGAATAGTTGACAGGGATGATCCGTGTGCTCATGGCCTCGACCTTGTCGCTGGCCTTGATGGCGGCCAGCCTTTTGTTGGCTTCATCCGTGATGGTCTCGGACCGTGCGACCCGGATGATGTTTCCCATACGGACCTTGTCCAGTCCGTTGGTCATTAAAACGATGTCAAGGGCCTGGTCCCAGGGGATGTTCTTGAGATTCACCGTGACCTTGCCTGATACATCCCCGCCGAAGACGATGTTGACCCCTCCGACGTCGGCAAGGAGCCTCAGCACATTGACCACGTCCGCATCCTGCAGATCGAGCGAAATTTTCTTCCCTGTGTAACTCTCTTTCTCCACGGGTTTGGCCAAAGACGTATAGATGTCTTCCACCTTGACCGGTTTGGAGACGGCTGGCGCCTGGGTCTGGGCCTCGGTCCCGCCGGTTTCTTTGTTCTCAATGTGCTGGATGAGGTTCCCGATGTCATCCTCAGATAGCGCCTTGGAAACCGGGAGCGTATAAAGCGCTGAGGACAAAAATAAACAAAAAATTATCCTGCATTTTCGAGAGATCATCTACTTCCCTCCTCTTTCTTCTTTTTTCTTTAATATGAGGACTGCTTCGGTGACCTCAATCTGTCCTAAGTAGTTTGTCTTCTTTTCTTTCACCACAACCTTGTCCTCAAGTATCTTTTCCACCACCCCTTCGTTCTTCCCAATCGCCACTCCTTGACGTAAAAAGTAACCTTTTCCATTCTGAGTCTGAATTATGGCCGTATTCCCTTCCGCATCCTTGATGATGCCGACCAGCTTCAACTCGGATAGATCCACCTTCTGCAGGGGACTCAGTTCATCCTTGTATTCTCCCGGCGTCTCCCCCCTCCTGATCAAAGAAACAAAAGGATCCCGGCGCTCACCAGGAATATAGGCATAGGTATCTTTGGGGGGCGGCTCTTCCTGGATCGATTTCCCTTCAGTGCCGAGTTCTATCTTTTCCTTGGGTTCTCCCGCTGTCTGTGCGAAAACCGCTGTCCAGAAAGTCAGAACGAAAGCAGATCCGAAAATGAAAGGGATGCATCGTCTCCATCTTTTAAAAACTGGGTTCTTCATCGTCTCAATCCTCTTATCTCTCTCCCGGCTTTGGCGCTGTTTGAGCCGGCGCATCTTTCTTTCCCGGACCGGCCGTTTCTCCCGGCTCCATGGCGCTGAATGTCTTAGCTACGCATTTGGTGAGGACCCCTTTGCCCTCTTTCGCATTCGACATGGAAAGATCCGTGATATTGACGATCCTGGAGAGTTTGCTGACCTTGTCAAAAAATATCCCTACATCATGGTACCCCCCGATGACTTCGATTTCCACGGGGATCTCATAATAGAGATTTGAAGGATTCTTGACCTTATTGGCCGGTTTCCAGAGCTGGATATCCAGACCCGACTGCTGGCCGAGGACGGAGACCTGTTTGAGAAGGTCGGTGACTTCGCTGCTGGTTGGAAACTTCTGCTGGATCTCCAAAAGCTTCTGCTGTAGTTCGGCGTTCTTGGAGATAAGCGTATCTTTCATCTCGGCCAGACTCTGGTTCACAATGATCTCTTTTTCCAGACTCTCGTTTTTCTTATTCAGCGCCATGATCTGGTTATGATGGTTCCGGAAAGGATAACCAAAGAAAAGGGCGATCACTGCAATATAAATAAAAGCGACGGCAGCGATCCTCTGCTGACTCGGAATTTTTTCGATCGCTTCCAAATTCATAATATCTAGTCCTTTCATCAGAGCTTATTTCTTGGGGACCGTCACATTCGCGCTCAGTTTGAACACATAAACGCGGATATCCTTTTTATCCGAAGACTTTGATTCCAGAAGCTGCACGTTCTGGAAATAAGGAGATCTTTTAAGATTGTTGACAAAATCCACGATGGAGATGTTGGCAAATGCGTTTCCGGACAGGGTAAGGCTGTTTCCTTTCAGGGCCATGGATTCAAACCAGAGTTTGTCGGGAATATTGACGCTCAGTTCGTCCAGAATATGCACGGGACCGCTCTGTTGGGCCTCAAGATCCTTGATGATATTGATCTTCTGCTCATAGAGTTCTTTATCCTTTTTAAACTGCTCGACCTCGTTCACCACTTTCTTGATCTGATCCAGCTTCTGCTGTTTCTCGTTTTGCTGCAGGGTTAAACGTTCAATCGTTGTGCTCTGCCACATCCAAAGCAGACCCAGGATGATGACGACAAAAACGAAGATCAATCCGGAGAGGAGGAGTTCCTGTTTGATCCCCAATTGTTTGCGAAGCTTTTTGGTCGGCAGCAGATTGATTCTGATCATTTGTCGTCCGCTCTTCTCAAGGCCATCCCGATGCCCACAGCAGCGGTCGGCGCAATCTCTTTGATAAAGTCCATGTCAAAGGTCCCTTCCGCAATCTCTATGTTCTGGAAGGGATTGATGATCTCGACCTCCATGCCGAGCTGTTTGGCCAGAAATTCCCGGAATCCTTTGAGCTTTGAACATCCCCCGCTGATCATCACCCTGGCGATCTGGTCTTTTGAGGCGGACGCAGTCGCCCGGTAAAAATCAAAAGAACGGAGGATCTCTGAGGCGATGTCGTTTGAAACCGTCTCTAAAATCGGCACCACGTCCTGGAACTTCACCCCTTCTACATCCTGCCCTTTCTTGACCTTTTCCGCTTCTTCATAGCCGACGCCGAACTCTTTTTGAATCGCCTCGGTAAACTGGTTCCCGCCGATCGAAATATCCCTGGTAAATGCAGGCATACTGTCCGATACCACGTTGATATTCATGATCCCGGCGCCGATGTCAATCAGGGCCACGGCTTCATTCTTGTTTAATTCATAATTGATCTCGTACATGTTTTCCAAGGCAAAAACATCCACATCCACCACCACGGGATTCAAGCCTGACTCCTTGGCCAGAGAGGTATATTCATTGATCTTGTCTTTTTTCACGGCCACCAGCAGGACCTCCATTTGCCGTTTGGCTTCCTCCCCCACCGGCCTTAAAATCTGAAAATCAATATTCACGTCCTCGATGTCAAAAGGAATATACTGTTCAGCCTCCCACTGGATCGACTCATCCTGTTCCTCCACGGTCATTTCAGGGAGATTGATCTTTTTCACGATGACCGAGATCCCTGAGACGGAAAGGGCCACATCCTTGCAAGTGATCTTGTTTTCCTGGTAAATCTCACGAATGGCGGAGGAGACCCTCTCGGCGTCCATGACCGTTCCATCCACGATGACTTCAGGATCGAGCGGCTTCACGGCCGCGTGGACCAGCTGATACCCGCCGCCTGATTCTTTGAGTTGGAACGCCTTGATCGAATGGGTCCCGATGTCCAAACCGACGAGTTGTCTTGACTTAGAAAACAGCATGTTCTTCTCCGGCACAGAGGTGAAAGCTTGTCCTAAATGACCATCATGAAAAAATCAAAGATGAATTCGAACAACAAAATATTTTATACCGCCGGTTTTTCATAGGGAATGCCAGTATCTTCTTATGTGTTACATTAACATGCGAACTGTAACCTGTCAAGATGTTTTCTGAAATTCTCATTTTTTTTCTGCCCGCTCAGCCGTTCCATCCGAATCCCGCATGGAATCAACGAACATTGCCGATAATTAAATGGTAAGAACATTCACTGATTCTGTCAAGAAATTTCATGCCGGTTTTTTGTCTTTAGATTCCAAATTCCCTTTTTACAGAGATTTTTTTCAACTGCGGGGCTTATAAAAGACCTGGATTCCCGCCTACGCGGGAATGACGGCATGAGACCAGAAAAACACTTTTTCAACAGCCCCACTGCCCCCCTATGCCCCTCGTAAAAATATCTTATTCAAGACCCGCTTAATCCGTAGATACCATTGATGGGAATCGGAGAGACCCAGTTCATTCATGGCGACAGGATGTTCAGGATCCCAGCGTAAGGCATTCTCGAACTGTTTGCGCGCTCGGGCATGCAGCCCGGCCTTTTTGTAGACGAGCCCGAGATTGATATGGTTCTCGACATTGTAGGGTTCCATCTCCAAGGCCTTTTCGCACATTTCTCTGGCCTCATGGAGTCTGTGCGGCTTTTCCGCGAGGGCCATGCCGAGCGCGGAATAATACTCGGCCTTACCCGGTTCCATACGGACAGCCGTCTTCAGCAGATCAATGGCGCTGTTGACGTCGTTCATTTTTAGCGCCTTAAGGGCCGTCTGATAGATTTCTTCTGCGCGATAATCTGATTTGGATGACTCCTTACGCTTCAGGCCTGATGCCATGTTCCGATTGTCATATTCCTCCCTGGCCGCCCGGTCTTTAAGAACGTTGTAGGCCTCATTGATCATGGCGAATTTGGTTTCATAGTCTCCGTCATTTTTCCCCCGATGCTTATCCGGATGGTATTTTTTGGCCAGGCGGAAGAAGGCCTCCTTGATCTCCTCCTCCGTGGCGGAAGGACGGATACCCAGAATCATGTAGTAATCCTTCTCTACCATGCATCGGCTCCTGTTTCAAAATATACGGAAGGCCTCTCCCGCCATCAATCATCCCTTCTTATTTTTCAGACCTTCCAAACCTTCAAGGGCAATGACGTTCCCGGGATCCATAGAAAGAATGTCCTGAAACACCCCCTCGGCTTTTTCCATGTCTTGCAGGATTTCGTATAGAAACGCAAGATTCAATCTCGGCTCCATATACCTGCTGTTCAGTTTGATAGCCTTCTGAAAGGCTCCTTCCGCCTCTGCGTAGGATTTTTGGCCGCAGCAGGCCACTCCCAGAAGGTTGAAGATATCCGGATAGCCCGGCTGGTTCTCCTGGGCCTTCTTAAGCGCAAGAACGGCCCCGGCATAATTCTTGTTCTGATAGCATCTCAGTCCCTTCAGATAAAGCGCCTGGACCGGATCGGGCTTTTCCTCAAAACACGATTTCAAAATCTCATATCCTTTTTGGATCTCTCCGTTGCCGGCATATTGAACTCCTTTCAGATAAAGTTCCTGATTGCACGGAACCCCCTGTTCCCCAAGGATCCGGTATTCCTTGACCGACAGGTCATATCTCTCTTTCAGGGCGTAGACCTTGGACATCAAGAGGTGTGCCTTGACATAACGCGGGTTCAACGATAGGGCCTTGTCGAGCGCCTCTTCGGCCTGGTCCCATTCGGACATCTCCAGGCAAACCCGCCCGATCCGGAAATAGATATCGGGAAAGTCCACCCCCAGAGCCGCTCCTTTCTCAAAGTCATTGAGGGCGCCCCTGAAATCCTTGTTCTCAAACTTCTCGTCCCCCATGGCCATATAGCATTCCGCAAGATAAAACAGGACCGGTATGCGCTTTTGATCATCCTTTTTCTGAACGGTCAGGGTCAGCAGGATCCCCCTGAGCTCGGACTCGGCCTGGGCATACATGCCGCAGTTCAGCATATCCAGCGCCTTCTTAAGCCGGCTCTTGACGAACCACCCGTTGAAGATCATGGCGACTCCCTATCCGTTTTTCCGTTTCTTGTTGACCATCAACCGCTTGGCCGTAGTGCTGACGGCGCTCGGCACGTTCTTGCTTTTACTCAGGAACTGGAGGTCTTTATCTTTGATATAAGGGAGTTTCTCCAGGGAGACTCCGACGGGTGTCTTGGGATTGAAGACCAAAGCTCTGATGACGTTATATTTTTTGCACCACTCCCGGTTCTTCCCGATCTCCCGGTGCACCTCCTCGGTCACGTTGGTGGAGGCCGCGAAGTATTCGATCTCGGTCTCGGTGATCTTCGGATTCTTCAGAACCGTCATGGCAATCTCTTTGTTCGGATCCCGGATCAGTACCATACGCACCTCCTTGGTCCCTTTAAGCGCAAAAGAGATCTTGTCCCCCGGGCTCATCAGTTGTATCTTCTGTTGGAGGCTGACCTTTCCGCCGCCGTCTTGATCCTTATCCGCGTGATGCAGGTGTCTTTGCGGAGGCTTCTTCACTGCCAGCCCCTGTCCTTCGATAGAGACCAGGGCCTTCCGGCGGGCATTGACCTCCTCTCGAAGGTCTTCAGAAAGTTCCGGGAGAACGCTTTGAAAAGATTCATCAGGCAGCGCAGGATTCCGAATGAGACAGCGGACCGTCTCAGGGTCATCCTTCTCCTGGATCAATATCTGTTCCAGGAGGGCTGGGTCCAGACCCGGATCCTGGGCCAGGATCCGAAGGGCCCCCTTGGAAAGGTATTTCAGATCCATGGGTAACAGAGCAACCGCCGCCGTCTCTTGCTCCTGCATCCGTTTACTCCTCTCCGGCCTTCAAGTACGCCTTGAGGCCCGTTTCCCAGTTCGGCATCCGTTCCCCGGTGATCTTGAAATACCGTTCACAGGAAAGCACGGAATGGGCAGGCCGCCTCGCCGGCCGGTTGAGTTCCGAAGAGGTGATGGGTTCCACCGAGACCCCCCTCTTCCCGGAATATTCCAAGATCTTCCCGGCAAACTTGAACCAGGAGCATGACCCGCTGTTTCCGACGTGAACGATCCCGGCCGCCCCGGCGGATAAAAGCTTGAGAATGGCCCTGGAAAGATCAGGGACATAGGTGGGGGAGCCGACCTGATCATGCACCACCTTCAGAGACGATTTGACTTCAGCCTGCCTCAGAATGGCCTCGACGAAGTTTTTCCCTCCATGGCCGAAGAGCCACGATGTGCGCACGATCAGAAACCGGTCCAGATGTTCGGCCATCCTCTTCTCGCCCATGAGCTTGGACGATCCGTAAACCGAAAGGGGGTTCGGCTGGTCCTCTTCGATGTAAGGTCCCTTCTTGGACCCGTCGAAAACAAAGTCCGTACTGATATGGATCATACCACTCCCGCATCGCGCGCACCCTTCGGCCAGGTATCCCACGCCCTCTCCGTTGACCCGCATGGCCAGGTCCCGGCGGGTTTCGCATCCGTCCACATCCGTGTAGGCCGCCGCATTGATCAGAACGTCCGGCCGGACCTCGCCGATCCACTGCAGGACCTGTTCTCTTTGGGTAATGTCCAGTTCGCCGATGTCCGCTGGAATACACTTAAAGGAATCCTCCAAGCGTTTTAAAAGATCTCTGCCGAGCATCCCCTTGTACCCGATCAGGGCCAGCGTCTTCATACCGGCTCCTCTTGGGCTGCGATCCTTTGTGAAAGGGCCCTGTACCTGCCGGACTCGATATCCTGCAGCCAGGAGGCATGCTCCTGATACCACCGGATGGTCTCTTCAATCCCTTTTTCAAAGATATAGACCGGCGCCCATCCGAGTTCCCTGCGTATCTTTCCGGCGTCTATGGCATACCTCCTGTCATGCCCCAGCCGGTCCGTCACATGCCGGATCAGGCTTTCCTTCTTGCCGAGCCGGTCCAGAATCAAGCGGGTGATCTCTATGTTCTTCTTCTCGTTGTTCCCGCCGATGTTGTAGACCTCCCCGGCTCTTCCCTTGCCGATGACCAGGTCAATGGCCCTGCAGTGGTCCAGGACATGAAGCCAGTCCCGGACATTCAACCCGTCCCCGTAAAGCGGGAGCGGCTTGTCCTGCATGGCGTTCATGATAAAAAGGGGGATCACCTTTTCAGGGAACTGGTAAGGACCGTAGTTGTTGGAGCAGCGGGTGATGATGCAGGGAAGGCCGTAGGTCTCATGATAAGCCCTCACAAGAAGATCGGACGACGCCTTCGAGGCCGAGTAGGGGCTGTTTGGAGCGAGGGGGGTCTGCTCGGTAAAGGCCCCGGACGGGCCCAGCGAGCCATAGACCTCGTCCGTGCTGATCTGGATAAAGCGCTCCACCGGATATTTCCTGATGGCGTTCAGGATGGTCTGGGTCCCCATGACATTGGTTCGGATGAAAACACCGGGATCCTCAATGCTTCGATCCACGTGGGACTCGGCTGCAAAATTGACCACAACCTGTATCCCCTGTCTGAAGATCCTCGTGAGGACCGCAGGGTCCGCAATATCGCCATGGACAAAATGGTAACGTTTGTCCTCCCTGACCTCCTCAAGATTCAGGAGGTTCCCCGCATAGGTCAACAGGTCGAGGTTGATGACCTCATCTTCAGCATGCTCCCGCATAAAATAGCGGATAAAATTACTTCCGATAAACCCGGCCCCGCCTGTAACCAGGATCTTCCTCATTTGTCTTCCCTTAATAAAATATCCGGTGCATGATTATAATAGGTTCTTCTCCTCTACGAGCCATCGGCCATTTAGTGGGTAAAAAGGGTTCGAGGGGTCAAGGGGTCAAGTGAAATACTGATACCGGTAAACCGATGAACCCTTATGTTTTCTCCCACTCTTTTGGAGATGATCCTCATATTCAAGAACAGGACCGCTTCGCGGCCCTTCAGCAGACACGCAGGTTTTGCCCGGCGAATATTTTCATCCGTCTTTTTTCGACCAATCGTATGGGATATCATTATGGTGAGGATCGAGCCGGTATTCGTCAGGATCATCATACTTGTAGGTCTCCGTGGGACAATTCACCACCATGGCCTCATGCTCTCCCACGCACTTAAATCCATGGCAAACCCCGGCCGGGATCTGCAGCAGGAGCGGCTGGTGATCCCCGAGAAAGAATTCATTGATCTCACCATAGGTGCGCGAGCCTTCACGCTGGTCATAGAGGACGATTTTCATCATCCCCCGGACAACGATGAAGTTGTCAATCTGCTTCTTATGGTAATGCCACCCCTTCACGACCCCGGGGTAAGCCGTGGTCAGATAGATCTGGCCGAACTTGATGAACAGGGGATCATCGCTCCGGAGCATCTCCATCAGCCGTCCCCGTTCATCCGGAATCACCTTTAAGACCTTGGTCCTGACCCCATCGATCATACATTCTCCTTTTCAACCGCTCGCTTACTCAGGTGTTGAAATCCTAAATTTAATATCAAGATCCTGATTGATCATAATATTTTTTAAAACCCGATTCAACCTAAATATTCGAAAAGAGCTTGAAACGGAGCGATTTGATCGTGAAGAAAAAACGGATCTCGTTCACCCTGTCCATCTCTAACTCATGGGTATGATCGTTGAGCACCGATTCGTCATACCGATCTGCGACAAGCATCGCGCCCCAGCACTCCGTTTGATAACTCAGTTTGAACGAGAGGTCGTCGCCGGTGGAGTCGGCGGCATTGAAATACCCCGACAGACTCATGGAGAGCGCCTTGTTCGGTTCCCAGCCCACGGAAGTGGTCCAGTAGGATATCCCCTGGTTATCGAGCGCATTTAAGACGTCGTCCCCTCCGATGGTCCTCAGTTCCCCTGAACCTGAGGGCCGGTTGGAGTCCACGGGAATCCGCTGTGTGAAGCGCCGCCCCGCCTGGAACGTGAGCGTCTCTTGGACCTTGTATTTCAGGTCAAGGTTCAGACTTTCAAAATCATGTTCCGTAAAATTGTAAAGGGAATTGATTTCCATGTACAGGCTGTCCGTAAAATTCAGGTCCCATTCACCGGTGATGGACCTGAACCTCTGCTCGGCAAGGAGCCGGTCGTACAAGGCATCGAATTTCAGGGCCATGATCTCACGAGTCTCCACTTCTGTTTCCTTTACCTGGCCAACCTTGGGTTCTCCTCTTCCGGTCATCAGAAACCGGTTGGTCAATTTCAGATGAAACTGATCGGCATGACCGATGGTGTCAACCTCATCATAGATCGGGATCTCTTTCTGGCCCTGTTCAGGCCGGTAATCATAGGTGATGCCGGGTTCCACGATATGACGAAAGGACCCGGAGGATCCCAGGGAAAAATCACGGAAGAACCGGGAGGAGAGGCCGCCCCCGGCATAGAAAATCCCCCGGTCGGCAAAATCTTCGCTGAAAGCACCCCGGCTATACAAGGTTTCACGGTACCCGATCATCGGGGTAAAAACCAGGTTGGAGATCAGATCCAGGGGAAGCGAAACATTGGGGAAGAGGTCCAGACGCCGGCCTTTGATCCCCTGGTGTCTCAGGGCGGTCTCCGCATCAAAACCCGCGTCCGTCAGTTTCCGGAGGTTTGCCGCCTGATCGGATGTTGCCGGGGTGAGGGTCCAGGGGTCCGAGGAGATATTGGGACTTAGTGTGGAGCGGTAGCCTTCCTGACGGTAAAAATTCACAAAACCGGAATCCAACGCATAGAACCAGTTGGATTGCCCTGCCCTCCTTGGGGTTAAGTCGAGCCGTATTTCCGGAATCGGCTGAAGGGTGGTCTTCTCCCTTCGGACCCCCATCTCCTGGTAATAACGAAAATCCGCGCTCAGGTTTCCCCCATCCCACCGCTTTACCAGAGTCACGTCCGACTGTCCGTTGACCTGAACCCTGGCCTCCGGGGATGTTGCAAAATCGCTGAGATAAAACCCGTCACTGAAAAAGTCCGTGAAAATACCGCCGTAGACCCGGTCCTCAAGATTATGGTAGTGAGTCAGCCCGATCTCCCAGCGGTCCTGGTTCATGCCGATCCGGGAGCCCTCTCGGTCTGCGTTGCGGTCGTGGATATATTTCCCGAACAGGGCCCCATGGACATCCTGGGCCACGGCATACCGGTATTCCAAACCGAAGCGGTTGCCGTTGTCTCCCAGGTACTCATAACTGAAGGTGGCATCCCGGTTTGTATCCATGTTCCAGAAATAGTCGAGTTCGATTGATTTCCCGTTACGCGACCCCTGCCCGAACACCGGCTGGAGCAGACCGCTTTGCCTCTTGGTTTTGATCGGAAATAAAAAGTAAGGGGTATAAAAAACCGGAACCCCTCCGATCCGCATGGTCGTATGCCTGCCGGTCACATACTCCTCCTGGGTCACCCAAAGGTTCTTCCCACGGATCTCCCATAAGGGTCTCTTTTTCCCGCATTCGGAGAAGGAGCCTCCGGCAGCATGATAGGTCGTCTCCCCCAGCTTGTCGATCTGATCCCCCTTGAGGAAATACCCTCCCTTTATGTTGTCCATCTCCGCAACATAGAAGGTCCCAAGCCCGGTCCTCGCATTCCCTTCCACGCGGCTGCATAGGACCGTCCCTTTTTCATCCGTGAAGACCACGTTCCCTCCGGCGGTAAAGGCCCCGGTCAGATCTGAATATTCCGCAGCATCACACGTGAGCTTCATGGTCCCGGTCACGAATACGACGTTCCCTTCCGCGGCATAGATCTTGCGGTTCTGATCGTAGTTGAGGCGGTCCGCATCGATACGCACGTCCTCACCCGGCTCAAGATCCACCGCCGGGGAAGAAACCGGCGTGAAGATGACAAGCGCATAACACAGGGATAAGAGGATCACCAAGAGGGGGTGATGCGCCCGCAGGTCCTTGAGATTCCTGCGGACGGCGGCGAGGATGTCCCTGAATGATCTGAAATGCCCTGACCCATGCACGGGTTCCACTCCTTCACAAAGAATTGATGTCTCCTTTTACAAGGTATTTCCTTGCCTCCCCGGCCGTATAGAGGGAACCGGCGATGAGGATCAGGTCTCCGCTTCGATAAAGGAAGCGGGCATGGTCAATGGCATCGGGGATCCGGTCCCTGACCCAGACGTGAAGGCCCGGGCTCTTGATATCCTCGGCCAAGGCATGCGGATCCGCGCTCCGGGTATGACTGGACCGGGTCAGAATGAGGTGATCCGCATGATCGAGAAGCGGGGTCACCACCGAGGGAATATCCTTGTCTTTGAAAATCCCGATCACGAGGATCAATTCCCTGAAGGAGAGGTCCTCCTCGATCACCCGGAGAAGCGCCTGTGAGGCATGCGGGTTGTGGGCGCCGTCCAGGATGATATAAGGGTTTCTGGAGACGACTTCCATGCGGCATGGCCATCGGGCCTCCGGCAGCCCCCGGCGGACCGCTGACTCAGGAATCTCCACCCCTTTCCGGATCAGACCCTCCAAAACCCCGAGAGAGGTCACGGCGTTCAGCGCCTGGTAGGCCCCCATGAGGCGGATGGTAAGCCCTTTCCAATGGTGCTCGTCTCCCAGGAAGTCAAAGGTCCGGGACCCGTCCGAGCGGTCCAGGATGACCGATTCGGCCTTGATGTCATGCCCCGCACGGATGAGACGGCTCCCTCTTTTCCTGCAGATCTCTTGCAATACGGCAAGGACCCCGGGATCCCTTTCCGCCGTCACCAGATCCACCCCATCCTTGATGATTCCGCCTTTTTCACAGGCGATCTCTTCAACCGACGTGCCCAGGTATTCGGTATGTTCCAAGGCGACGTTCGTGATCACGGAAACTTCAGGAGAGAGGACGTTGGTTGCATCCAGCCGCCCTCCCATCCCGGCCTCCACCACGGCAAACTCCACCTCCATGTCGGCAAAATGGGCAAAGGCCATGGCCGTGGTCACTTCAAAATAGGTGGGTTTGAACTCCGGCCCGGCGGCCCGGATGATGGAGAGAATCTGTTCCGTATACCGGATGACTTGCCCGGGTGGAATCTCCTCACCGCAGATCTGAATCCTTTCAGAAAACCGGTTCAGATGGGGAGAGGTATAAAGGCCTGTTCGATAACCGGACTCCTTGAGTACGGAGGCCAGGTAAACCGCCGTGGAACCTTTTCCGTTGGTCCCTGTGATATGGATGGATCGGAACCGACGCTGGGGGTTCCCCATTTCATCGAGGATCCGGTTCATTCTCTTAAGCCCGAGGACGATCCCGTAAACCTCCAGATTCTCAAGGCAGGCCAACGTTTCTTGATAGTTCATACATACCAGAAAAGGCTGAGCAGCCCGGCAAGGGTCTTCTTCATCTCTTTGCGTTCCACGATCCTATCCACCATCCCGTGCTTGAGTAGAAATTCGGCGCGCTGAAACCCTTCCGGGAGTTTTTCACGGATGGTCTGTTCGATCACTCGAGGACCGGCAAAACCGATGAGCGCCCTCGGCTCTGCAAGGATGATATCCCCCAGCATGGCAAAACTCGCCGTCACGCCTCCGAAGGTGGGATCGGTGAGAATCGAAATAAAAGGCATACCCGCGTCTCCCAATCTTGACACAGCGGCGCTTGTCTTGGCCATCTGCATCAGGGAGATGGCCCCCTCCTGCATCCTGGCCCCGCCGGACGATGAAAAGGATATGAAGGGTTCCCTCAACGATACCGCCCGCTCGATCGCCCGCGTGATCTTCTCTCCCACCACGGATCCCATGCTCCCGCCCATGAAACCGAAGTCGAAGACCGCCAGAACCACCTTGTACCCTTGAATCTCGGCATCCCCGTAGACCACGGCATCCTTTTTCCCTGTCAGTTTTTCCCCCTCTTTGAGACGGTCCTTATACTTGCGGGAATCCTTGAAATGCAGCGGGTCCGTGGAGGCAAGGCCGGCGTCCAATTCCAAAAAACTTCCTTCGTCCGCCACAATCCGGATCCGCTCTTCCGCTGAGATGCGGAAATGGTAGTTACACTTGGGGCAGACCCGGTAATTCTTCTCGATCTCCTTCTTATAGACGATCTCCTTGCAGTTCTGGCATTTTTCCCACATCCCCTCGGCGATTTTCACCTTCCGGTCCGAATCAAGGGGCTTGATCTTCTTTTTAATGAACCAGTTCATGAAAATCCTCATCTGCTTAGAGGCGGATGATCTCCCCTTCCCTGAGGATATGGACCCTTTCCCCCAATCGTTCATGGATCTCTTTCACGATGACCGCTTCGTATTTGGGTTTCATGTGAAAGATGTAGACGGGGACCCCAGGCCGGTTCATCTTGCGGAGTTCATTCACCAGCACGGACGGGGTCATATGTCCGCTGATGGCTGCCATTTCCTGCATCCGGTCCGGAAAGGAAGTCTCAACGATGAGGCCTGCAAGATCAGGAGTCTTGGCCGCCAGGTCCCAGATCTCCTGGGTAGGAGCCGTGTCTCCCGTATAAAGAAGGGAGCGGCCCTTCTGCCTGATGAGCAGGCCCACGGATGGGATCGAGTGTCTCACGGCAACCGGTAAGACCTCCAGGTCCCCGATGGGTGTCGTCACCCCCTGGACGATGGGATGAAAAACGAGGAGGGGGGTCTTGCCGTTCTCGATCCGGGTGAAGTCGGGCCATAGGGAATCATTGAATACATGCGTCTTCAGCCCGTCAATGACGTCCTGGATGCCGTAGACCGTAAGACTGTTCCCCTCTTCGCCGATCCGGTTGTCCGCAAGAAAGGGAAGGCTCTTGATATGGTCCAGGTGAAGATGGCTGATGATCACGGATTTGATCTTCTGCTGCCGGTCCATGGAGAGGACCGAAGAGGCCGTTCCGGCCTCCAGAAGAATACAGTCATTAATCAGGAAACCCGCGGCATTCGCCTCAGGGGTTTCAGATCCATGGCAGCCGAGAACCTCTATTTTCATCATAACCTCTCCTGGTTATCCACCTGCAAATTTTTTCGACTGTTTGAACCCTTTGAACCGCTTGAACCGTTTTTTAGCCCCTCATGTCAGATTGCTGAATTGATCCTTCATCTCCAAATAGTGAGAGAACCGTTCCAGCCCTTCCATTTTAGGAATGGTGATACGGCTCTCTGAGAGATGGATCATATTCGCAGTGGACAGTTTTTTCAGCATGTCTTGAAGCTGCGGCTCGGGAATGCCGGCATTCGAGGCCAGTTCTTCCTGTGAGTATTCGAAGCTGAACTCTCCTGTAACCGGCGCGCCCTTGTCCATGGCCCATCTTTTCAAAAGATTGACCATCCGGCTCAGGTTATCCTTCAGCAGGAGGTTCTCGATCTGGTTGTCGGCCTCCTGAAGACGGGCGGCCAGTTTTTTGATAATCCGTATGGCGATTTCTGAATTGTTCCGGATCATGGTATCAAAAGTTTTGCGGTCTATCATCAGAATCTTGCAGTCTTCGATCACCATGGCCGTGGCTGAACGGGGCCGGTTGTTCAGAATCGCCATCTCCCCGAAAAATTCCCCCTTACCCAGGATCACCAGGGTCTTCTCCACATTCCGGACCCGTTTACTGATACGGACCTTGCCTGACTGGATGATATACATCTCCTGCCCAGGGTCCCCTTCATAGAAAAGGACTTTTCCCTTGGGGATGCTCTCCCCGAACTTCTCAAAAAGGTCGCCGGCCCCTGATGTCCCCGGTTCTGCAACGGACGAAATGTTTTTTCCGGAATCCATGATCTCTTCTCCCTCCTCATCCCTGCCGTTTCGTTGCCTTGCGGAACTCCAACAGGAAATCACCCGCCCTAAAAGGGCATGCCGGATCATTCAAGTGTTCCTCGATGAATCCCACCAGGGCGCTCCCGACGATCACCCCGTCGGCAAAACGGCTCACCCTGCCGGCATGTTCAGGTTTCGATATGCCGAAACCCACACAGACCGGCTGCGACGTGACTTTGCGGATCCTGTCTATGGAAAGACCGATGTCATCGGAAAGCCGGTCTCTCTGGCCGGTGACGCCGGTCAGCGATACGTAATAAACAAAGCCGCGGCTGACCGCGGCGATCCGTTTGATCCTCTCCTCCGTACTCGTGGGCGCGAGGAGGAAGACGGTATCGAGGTCTACCCTGCGGGCCTCACGGATCAGGTCTTCCGCCTCCTCAGGCGGAAGGTCGGGGACGATCAACCCGTCGGCGCCTGCCTCTTTGGCATCTCCGACAAAACGTTCCAAACCGTAACGGAAAAACGGGTTGTAATACCCCATAAGCACCATCGGTATGGACACATCCCTTCTCAGTTCCTTAAGAAAGATCAGAATCTTGGCGAGGGAAACCCCTCCGGCCAGGGCCCGCTGGGATGAACGCTGGATGGTCGGGCCGTCCGCCAGAGGATCAGAAAAAGGGATGCCGAGTTCAATGATATCGGCGCCGTTCTTCTCCAGCTCCCGGATGACGCTCCCGGTCATATGGAGGTCAGGATCCCCGGCCGTCATAAACGGCATCAGGGCCACGCCGTTCTCTTTTTTCAACCTCTTGAAGACTTCGTCGATCCTGCTCAAGTTAAAACCCCTCTTATCAAACCGTTCAAACGGTTTGAACGGTTATTTTCTCTTTTCCAGAATCTTGGCCACATGGTTCACATCCTTATCTCCCCGGCCCGACAGGTTCAAGACCACGATCTGATTCTTCCCCGTACCGGGAATCAGCTTCTTCAGATAGGCGACGGCATGGGCGCTCTCCAGGGCAGGGATAATCCCCTCGGTTTTAGAGAGAAGCTGCAGCCCTTCCAGGGCCTCATCATCCGTGACGGAAACATACTTGGCCCGCCCGGTCACGTGGTAATAGGCGTGCTCCGGCCCGACCCCGGGATAATCGAGCCCCGCGGAAATGGAATGGGCCGGGATGACCTGCCCGTCTCGGTCCTGAAGCAGGAAGCTCATGCTCCCGTGGAGCACGCCTCTCTCTCCCGCCGCTATGGAGGCCGCATGCTTTCCGGTTTCAATACCCAGGCCCGCGGCCTCCACACCGATGAAGCGTACGGACGGATCATCCACGAAAGGATGGAAGAGGCCGATGGCATTGCTCCCTCCCCCCACACAGGCCACGAGATAATCGGGGAGTCTCCCTTCTTTTTCCAAGATCTGCTCACGGGTCTCCCTGCCGATCACCGACTGGAAATCCCGGACCATCATGGGATAGGGGTGGGGGCCCACCACGGAACCGATGATATAATGGGTATCCTTTACATGGGTGACCCAGTCCCGGATGGCTTCGTTGGTGGCATCCTTCAAAGTCCGGCTCCCTGAAAGGACCGGGGTAACCTTGGCTCCCAGGAGACGCATCCGGAAGACATTGAGGGCCTGCCGTTCGATATCTTCCTCTCCCATGAAGATCTCGCACTCAAGGCCGAACAGGGCCGCTGCCGTGGCCGTGGCCACCCCGTGCTGCCCTGCGCCGGTTTCTGCGATAATCCGTTTCTTTCCCATGCGCCGTGCAAGAAGGATCTGGCCGAGGGTATTGTTGATCTTATGCGCGCCGGTATGATTCAGATCCTCCCTCTTCAGATAGATCCTGGCCCCTCCCAGACGGTCGGTGAGGCGCTGGGCCAGACTAAGCGGTGTCGGTCTCCCCACGTATTCCTTGAGGTAATTCTCCAGTTCTTCCGAGAAAGAGGGATCCTGCCGGGCCAGGGCATACTCCCGCTCCAGTTCCTCCAGGGCCGGCATCAGGGTCTCCGGCACAAATTTGCCGCCGAATTCATTAAAATGTCCGCGATGATCGGGCAGGTTCATCTTTTTCATTTTATCCTGTATCTTTCTGCATCGGCTTTACGGACCGACTCAACAAAACTTCGCATTTTTCCCATGTCTTTGATCCCCGGCGCGCGCTCCACACCTGAGCTGACATCCACGCCGTAAGGCTCGACCACCGAAACGGCCTCCCCCACATTGCCGGGGGTGAGTCCGCCGGCCAGCACGACCGGAAAGTGCCGGCTGATTTCACAGGCGACCGACCAGTCAAAGGCGCTCCCGGTCCCGCCGTAGGCATCTTCCGAGCAACTGTCCAGAAGATACCCGTTGACCTTATCATTATATCTGCTTACCTCCGATAGGGAAGAGGCGTCCTTGACTCGAAAGGCCTTGATCACACGCTTTTTGTGCCGTTCACAATATTCAGGCGATTCCGAACCATGGAACTGGAGAAGGTCCAGCAGACAGTCACCTGCGATCTCATGGACCTTTTCAATCTCCTCGTTGACAAAGACACCCACCGCCGTCACCAGAGGAGGGAGATTCCGGATGATTCTCGATGCAGTCTCCGGCTCAATATACCTCGGGCTCTGCTGATAAAAAACAAACCCGAGGGCATCGGCGCCTGCCTTCACGGCGGAGAGGGCATCGTTCAGATTCGTGATCCCGCAGATCTTGATCCGCGTCCTCATGGCCTTTTCCCGTACCCGAGGAGTTCTCTGAGTTTTTCCCCGGGGTGAACGGAACGCATGAGCGCCTCTCCGATCAGGACCGCATCCACGCCTGCGCCTTCCAGTTTTTCAAGATCCCGTGGAGATTCAATCCCGCTTTCGCTTACCACGGTCATCCCTTCGGGAATCTTTCCAACCAGGTTCAGGGTGTTGCCCACGTCGGTCACAAAGGTCTTAAGGTCCCGGTTGTTGATCCCGATCACCTCGGCAGGCATGGAAAACGCCCGGTCCAGTTCCTCTTCGCTTCCGACCTCCACCAGGGCCGTCATCCCCAGATCCCGTCCCAGCAGAATCAGCTCCTGCATGAGGCCGTCCGCAAGGAGAAAGGCGATCAGGAGGAATGCATCCGCCCCCAGAACACGGGCCTCCACGACCTGATACGGTTCCAGGATGAAATCCTTCCGAAGGAGAGGGAGCCCGACCTCCCTTCTGACCGCCTGCAAATAACCCGGATGCCCTAAAAAGAAATCCTCTTCGGTCAGCACAGAGATGGCCGAGGCGCCGTACCGCTCATACTCCCTGGCAATCTCCACGGGATCAAAATCCCGGCGAAGGACCCCTTTGGATGGAGAGGCCTTCTTGACCTCGGCGATCACCCGGATTCTTTCATCCCCCTGCCGGCTGATCCGTTCTGCAAAGTGACGCGTGGGCCCGCACTCACTAAGCCTATCCTCAAGATCCTGCATGGAAACGCGGCTCTTCCGCTCTTGGAGTCTCCTTTTAACCTGTTTCAATATATCATCTAACGTCAAGGCTTACAAACCTTTTTTGGTTCTTATCCCATATGATGTTTTCACCCGCCGAAAGAACCTTTTTTTTGTGTATAAGATCCGTCCATCGTGAGACCGTCACGCGCCTTCCGATGAAACCCTCTTCAATGCTTCCAGTTTGTTCATGGCTCTTCCCGATTCGATGGAATCGGCGGCCGCGGCCAGTCCCTCTTTCAGGGATTTGGACCTGCCTGCCACATAGATGGCGGCGGCCGCGTTCAGGAGGATGACGTCCCTCTTGGGTCCGGGTTCTCCATTCAGGATCGAGAGGGTGATCTTCGCATTGGTTTCGGCATCTCCCCCCTTCAGGTCTTCAGGCCTGCAATAACGAAAACCGAATTCGGCGGGGTCCAGATTGAAGGTCCAGATCCGGTTGTTCTTGAGTTCTGAAACCCTGGTCGTTCCGGTGAGGGTGATTTCGTCCAGCCCGTCGCAGCCATGCACCACATAGGCCCTGCGGCTCCCCAATTCGCGAAGGACCTGGCACAAGGTCTCGGTGAGTTCCGGGTCATAGACCCCGATTACCTGGTTTGGAGCCCCGGCCGGATTGGTGAGAGGACCCAGGATATTGAAGACGGTCCGTATCCCGATCTCCTGTCTCGGTCCTATGGCATGCTTCATGGCCCCGTGCAGCAGGGGGGCGAAGAGAAAACCGATGCCGACTTCACGAAGGCAGCGCTCCACCACGGGGATGCCGGCTTGGATATTCACTCCGAGGGCGGCGAAGAGATCCGCGCTCCCGCTCTGGCTGGAGACGGACCGGTTCCCGTGTTTGGCAACCGTGATCCCGGCCCCGGCCACCACAAAGGCGGCCGTAGTGGAGATATTGAAGGTCCGGGCCCCATCACCGCCGGTGCCGCAGGTATCCACCAGGTCCTCGGCTTCCACATGGACCCTGACCACCCGGTCCCTCATGACCTGGGCGCAGGCCGCGATCTCTTCCACGGTCTCTCCCTTGATCCTGAGCGCGGTGATGAAGGAGGCGATCTGCGCCGGCGTGGCCCGGCCGCCCATGATGTCATCCATGGCCCCGTAACACTCTTCCCGGTTCAGGTTCGTGCCAATCACAAGTTTTTTAACGGCATTGACGATCATAAAAAGTCCTTTTTATAATTTCAGGTTCTTCTCCCATTCAGTGGGTAAAAAGGGTTCGAGGATTCAAGAACCTATAGTGATCCAGGGTTCAAGGATTCAAGTGGTTTTTTTGATTTCTGTTACCCTTCAGTTTTTTCTATGATCTTCACTTGGACCCTAAGCCCCTTGACCCCTCGGACCCTTGAGTTTTTAAAAAGCACTTCACTTGACCCCTTGACCCCTCGGCCCCTTGTACCCTTAATTTCTACCCGCATTTTATAATTCAAGGAAATTCTTTAACAGATCATGCCCCACCGTCGTGAGGATCGACTCCGGATGAAACTGAACCCCTTCCATGGGCCAGCGCTTGTGACGGATCCCCATGATCTCCCCGTCTTCGGACTCGGCTGTGATCTCGAACTCCTCGGAAAGCGTTCCCCTCCGGATCACCAGGGAGTGATAACGGGTGGCCGCAAAGGGATTGGGGAGACCGGAGAAGATCGTCTTCCCGTCATGCCGGATCTCCGAGGTCTTACCGTGCATGAGCCGTTTGGCGCCGACAATCTCCGCCCCGAAGGCCGCTCCCATGGACTGATGGCCGAGACAGACGCCCAGGATCGGGAGCCGTCCGGCAAAATGCCGGATGGCCTCCACCGATATCCCGGCTTCTTTGGGTGTGCACGGCCCCGGCGAGATCACGATTCGGTCGGGTTTGAGCTCCTCGATCCCGCCGATGGTGATTTGATCATTCCGGTAGACGACCAGGTCTTCCCCGAGTTCCCCGAAATACTGAACGAGGTTGTAGGTGAACGAATCATAGTTGTCGATCATCAGCAGCATGGCAATCCCTCTTCACACAATCCCCTGCCTGGCGATCTCCATGGCCTTGAGCATCCCTTTGGCCTTGTTGATGGTCTCTTCATATTCGCGTTCAGGGTCCGAGTCGGCCACAATCCCCGCCCCCGCCTGAAGGAAGAGATCCTCTCCCCGGATGATCATGGTGCGGATCGTAATGCAGGTGTCCATATTGCCGGAGAAACCGATGTATCCCACGGCGCCGGCATAAGGACCGCGTCTCACCGGTTCCAGCTCCTCGATGATCTCCATGGCCCGGATCTTCGGAGCGCCGGACACGGTCCCTGCAGGAAAGCAGGCACGGAGCACATCATAGGCATCCTTGCCGGCCTCCAGTTCCCCGGTCACGTCCGAGACGATATGCATGACATGGGAGTATTTTTCAATCACCATGAGTTCCGGAACCTTCACGCTGCCGGCCTTGGAGACGCGTCCCACATCGTTTCTCCCCAGATCCACCAGCATGATATGCTCCGCCCGCTCTTTGGGGTCGGAGAGAAGCTCGGCCATGAGCGCCTGGTCTTCCTCCTCGTCACGCCCTCGAGGCCTGGTGCCCGCAATCGGCCGGACCTCGACCCGGTCTCCTTCCACGCGGACCAGGACCTCAGGCGATGACCCCACGATCCGGATCTCCCCCATGTGGAGATAATACATATAAGGAGAAGGATTGACGGTCCGGAGAACCCGGTAGATGTCAAAGGGATCGTTTATGACCCGGGTCCGGAACCGCTGGGACAGGACCACCTGGATCACGTCTCCGGCCACGATGTATTCCTTGGCGCGCTTCACCGCCTCACAAAACCGGCTTTTTGTAAAACTGGATGCCGGGATTTCAAGATCCACGGCCTTGGGGAGGGAGAGGTTGACGATTTTACAGGGGACATTCAGCCGCTCAATCATCCGGTTGATCCGTTCTTCGGCCTGATGATAGGCCGTCTCAGGGTCCTCTCCGTCATCGAGAAAGACATTGGAAACGATCAGGATCTTCTTTCCCATATTGTCAAAAATCAGGAGGTCGGCCATGACCATCAGGAGCATCTCCGGAAACCCGGAGTCCTCCTTAGGCACATCGGGTATGCGCTCGAAAAACCGAACCATGTCGTATCCGATATACCCCACCGCTCCCCCCAGAAAGCGCGGAAGATCGGGATCATTCACCGGTTTGAACCGTGACATATAGGCCCGGATAAAATCAACCGGATCCTCCCCCCTGCCGCTCTTCAGAGAAACCCCGTCACTCATCACACGGACCTCGTTGTCTTTGGACTCGATGACGGCGGCGGGCCTGCTCCCGAGAAAACTGTAGCGGCCCCATTTCTCTCCTCCCTCCACGCTTTCAAGCAGGAAAGAGAATCCCCCCTGGTCGATCTTCCGAAAGGCCGAGACCGGGGTCTCCATATCCGCCAGGATCTCTTTGTGAACCGGGATCAGGTTCCCCTGTCTGGACTTCCGGATGAATTCTTTCAGTGACGGATAGAGCATGAAAATCCCCACAAATATAGAAGCATGGATTCTTGTAGCATATCCGATATAAAGCTGTCAAGGAGATTGAGCCTGTAACTCTTGTTAAAACAAGGGAAAAATATGACGTGGGATCTGCGCCGACCTTGCATGGGCGGAAGGGAAAAAAAAGAACCCAGCGTTTCCGTGCGGCAACGATGGGTTCTTCTGAACTGAAGTTCGACCAGACAGCGGATAAACCCTAAATACGGTTTAATGATTTAAAATTTATTCTGTCTGTCGAAACTTGTTTGTAATTTATACTATACCCAAGACCATGGATTCTGTCAAGGATGCATGGGAATTTGTCCGGCATCCTGTTTCCCGCTACCTGATCTTTACATTTCGAGACTCAAATAGCGGTTCTAAGGTTTTGAATTGCCCCCCATTCCATACCATTATCTTTTCATTGCAAACAGTTGCTGTAGTCCCCGAATGGATGCGGCTGCTCAGATAGAGCGCGACAGCGGTTCATTCAGTTCTTCTTCTCTTTAACGGTGATTTCTTCCGGCTTTATCCAGACGATCTTCCCGCCACGCCACTCAACGACGGGATTGCCTGCCTTTTTGTGCTCCAAAAGCGCTCGCTGAACAGCTTGCTTCAGAGCCTTATCGATTTCTTTCCCTTCACGAAAAAATTCATCAATCGTTTTCTTTTGTGTTGCTCTCATACCATTTCACCTCCGATTAAACTCCATGTTTTGGGATCATAAACCCTTTCACTTGCATGCGCCCCGCCGTCCGCCACTAATCGTGGCCCGGAACGCCGCGTTCTCCGGCTGAAATGCGGAAAGCCCCTGTGCAATTACGTCCGCATTCACGAATTTCGTCACTCCCAGTGTCCCCTTAAGCAACACCGGAGCAGTCGTTGACTTCCCAGCCCCGTTCGGCCCGGCTATAACGATGACATGGGGTTTCATTTCCGGCATGAGATAGCCCCCTCTTTAATCTCCAATCTCCCCATGCCCCTCTTTGCTGAAGAGTGAATTAAATTCCCCCCTTTAGTCAAAGGGGGATACAGGGGGATTTGGCGGTTAGACTGCACGATAGTTTATGCGCAGCAGTTTACTGATTCTGTGAATTACTACACACATACTGAACTCTATTTTCACTTCACGTCCAGTCCTCAGGCTCATAATCTTTCTCGAAGCAAATTAATGTAATGTCCGCACTTCCATGATAGAGTGTCTGGCCCGAAAGAACACTGTGGATCCTGATAGGGTCCGTCCCAAATTCCCCACTAATTCGTCCCTTCAATTCAAATCTCTTAGCGAAAGAGACGGCATAGAATTAAGTATTGTGTCCACGGAATTCGGAACCTCGGCCCTTCCCCCTCAATTTTATGAGACCTCTTAATTACGTATGGTGTCCCCACAATTTTCCCCTGTTTATATTACACATTGCTAAATATGGAGCGCAAGGTCTTCAAGCGTCACTTTCTTGAAAACATCCTTGTCGCCGAAACGTTTCACGGCATCTAGTATCTCAATGCCCGCAATCCGTCCTTCAGCATCATAATCAACTGCAATTCCTTCTGCGACATGCTTTGTTGTTACCGTCGACTCTAAGAACCGGATATACAAAGCGTCTACTTCAGAATCATATGTTATTCTCATTTTCGCACCTCCTTCAAAAGAAATAGGAATACACTGTTATTACAATAATATTTTCACTTTTTTCTATAAAAATCGACCTTACTTGTTTTATCCTATAATACTTCTTATTCCATTCCTTTTCAAAGACAAAATCCTTTCTGCATTCCAGTCTTCCTAACTTTGCGGGCTGCCACATGCAGGAAGATATCGTCTCAACGACCTCCTCCTCCGTAACGCCCCTGTAAACGAGTTGTTCTTTTGCATGGCCTGACAATCTAATCGGTTTCATTGTATGCTCCTTGCCTTCTCAATCTTTCCTCTCATGCCCAATCAGTCTGAAACAGCAAACTTCGACGGCTTCTTTGCGAAAAATTCAAAGCCCAGGTCACCGCTTTCATCGAGGTAGAGGTAAAGCATTTATCCTTCCCCTCTCCGCAAGTTCAATCTTCTATCCTCCTACCCTTCGGATGATCTGCTTCTCTTTAGCTCTTATTTTGCTGATACTGGAGCTTTCTGTATAATCGGTTCCGCTTGAGTTTGTGTTGTTGCTTGTTTTGTGACATCAAATATTTTAACGTACCATGGAAGTCCAAATAAGATTATTACTTGGATAGCTAAAAGTAAGAACAAATGCTTTTTTCTCGCCATAGGATCGATAACCATATGAAGAACTAAAAGAAAAGATATTAACAGAAGGGCAACGCCCGCAATTAACACTAATGCTTCCAGTACTGCTAATTTTGTAACGATTTGCACACTCGAAAAAATAAACGCCATGATCGCAGTAAAAACGCCCAGCAGTTCTATCGTTCGAATTCTCTCGCCCACGGGCTGCTTCTCAACATTTTCAACCTTTGATAAAACATACACCGATCCTATTAAATTACGTATGTTAGTTTCTAAGACTTTCAAGTCCATTTTGGTGCCTAATGGGTTTATCTAATAACATAGGAAACCAAAAAAATATAATAACATAGGAAACCACTTTTAACATCGCCTAAACTTCTTCCAAAAACTTTTGGGAGGAGGAAAAGGCGGTGAAGAATCAAAATGAATATGAAAAATGCTGCAAAGCAATACAGCTTTATAAAGAAGGATACGGTTTCAATAAGATACTCCAACTGGTTCAAAGAGGTAAAGGGTGGCTCTCCAAATGGCTCAAACGATTTAAAGAGCAGGGACTTAGAGGTCTCAAAGATAAAAATCGTATATTTTTACTCATAGAAAGAGAATGGTTGTTAAACAAGACAATAGGATTATCAAATCTTTCTCTTTCCCGATTGAAGGCCATATCGTTGCTCCTTTGCTTCCAACTTACAAAGAGAAAAACTTAAAAAAGGTTCACGATGTTATGATATTCCTGAGCATTAAGAATCGGTTCACGATGTTATGATAGCAATTAGCTAATAAAGTGAGCAGGGTCTATATAGCGGCTATCATCCCCAATATCAGTCGGAGTAATAAATGGATAGCTCGTACCGTAAAGATCAGGTTGCTTAGTCGGGGGTGTCTTTCCTGTCACGACACGCCCAAGGTCAGCAATGCGGATTGTTTGCTTCCTTTGGCCCATCACTCCCCCTCCAGCAACTTGCCCACATTCTCCGCAATCTGTTCTTCCAGTTCCCGTGCCTCGACATTGAGGGTTTCCAGTTCCTCGTTCAGCTCCTCCAGCCGATCCTTGAAGTCGAAGTCATCTTCGGCGCGAGCGGTCACACCCACATAGCGGCCGGGGTTGAGGCTACAGCCCTGGGCTTCGATCTCTGCCAGCGTCGCCACCTTGCACAGACCCGCTACGTCGGCATATTTAGGTTTCTTCCCGAAGTGTTCGGCCAGCAGGTCAGCGCTGTCGTGCAGGTTCTCGACGGCTTCGCCCTGGTAAAGTCGGGCGATGTTGGCCAGAAACTCGATCTGCGCTGGGGTCCAGTCGCGGTGGGCGCGGTCGATCTGGCGGTAGAGATGGCGGGCATCGATGAAGAGCACCTTGTCGGAGCGGGCGGTCTTTCGCTTGCCCCGGTCAAAAAACCAGAGCGTACAGGGCAGGGTCACGGTATAGAAGAAGTTGGCGCCCACCGCCACCATCACATCCACGGCGCGGGCTTCGATGATCTGCTTGCGTATGTCCAGTTCCGAGCCGCGGGCGTCGGAGGCGGAGTTGGCCATAACGAACCCGGCGCGACCGGTGTCGTTTAGAGCGCTGTAAAAAAGCTGAATCCAGAGGTAGTTGGCGTTGTCGGCGCGGGGCAGGCCGAAGGGAAAGCGCGGGTCGTCCTTGAGCCGGTCCTTGTCCACCCGGTCCACGTTGAAGGGTGGATTGGCCATGACAAAATCGAACTTGCCGGTGGAGCGGTGCAGGTCTTCGTAGTAGGCGTTGCCCTGGCGGATGTCGCCGGCCAGACCGTGCACGGCCAGGTTCATCTTGCCCAGCCTCACGGTCTCGGCCACCTTTTCCTGGCCGTAGATGCTCAGCTCAGCGCCGGGGTTCTTTTTATGCTCCGCGACAAATCGGGCGCTCTGCACGAACATGCCGCCGGAGCCGGAGGCAATGTCTAAAATTCGTCCATGGAATGGCTGAATGATGCTGACAAGAAGCTTGACGATGGCGGTGGGGGTGAAGAACTCGCCGCCCTTCTGACCTTCGCTCATGGCGAAGTGGCCGAGGAAGTATTCGTAAATCTTGCCGAAGGCGTCCCCCTCGATGTCCATGGGGACGGAGTTCATGGTCTTGAGTAGTTCCTTGAGCAGGGCGTTGTCGAAGCGGTTGTAGGTCTTGGGCAGGACGTCCTTGAGATCGGGGTTCTCCGCCTCGATGGAGCGCATGGCCTCGTTGATGGCCGCGCCGATATTGGCTCCCTCGGGCAATTGGATGAGCGTCGAGAAGCGCGCCGCCTCGGGCAGGTAGAGCACGCCCCGGGCCTGATAGTCCGCCGGACCGATGGTGCGCCGTCCGCTGCTTCTGCCCGATAGTTCCTTCGCCGCCGCCTGGAACTTGTGGTCGGCATAGCGCAGAAAGACCAGCCCCAGCACCGGGAACGAGTATTCCGAGGACTTGAGCTTGGAATTGGCCCGCAGCTCATCCGCCGCGGCCCACAGGCGGGTTTCGATATCGTTGCCATTGTGATTCATGCGTTCTCCCTGCATCAATTTCTATTTGCCATCTAAGACGGGCGTCACCTGGACCAAAAGGCGCAAGGCTTTTGGGATCAGAGTGAATGCCCTTGTTAGCCTTGAATCATTATCTTTATTTGGAGTAGTTATAATCTTTCAATTAGCGAGACACAGTGTCGTTATATGTGGCCATAAACAAGAGCGTCTATTCGCTTTGCTAAAGCCCTTGTCTTCTTTTGATCAAGTAATTGATTAATCAAGTGTTCATAATAATTCCTGTCATTGTTAATGTTGGTCAAATCAACCGCAACTATCTCGTCACCGATCTTTACACTACAGCGTACAGGTGTCCTATATTCAGTCCAGATATTTGCCCCTTCGTCAAGCGCTCTTCTAAGCCTCCCAGCAAGGATTCGTGCACTTGTGTATTTAGACCGCTTAGCGATCTTATCTAATATGTTTTCACCTGCTGATAAACCAAGTGCAAAGGCGAGGCGGGCAGCTACGCTTATACCAGGATGTTGATCTCGGCCTATCTCCTCATCCAATACTTTTTCTAGTGCATCTCGACCTAATTGCTTGGCCCAATAATGAACGGGGCAACCTCGATAAAGAGAGCTTACCAGCATACAAGTCAGGGCGGATTCATCAAACTTAATCTTGTGCCGATTAACGTAGAATTGAAGTAACTCACTTTGCGGCGTATGTGCGAGTGGATCGGTTTTCCAAGCGCGGACTGCTCCGAGCAACTGCTCTTGGACAGATTCGTAGGCGTCTGCTGTGGTTGGCATTCGATAGGGCAGTTCTGGAGCTTCGGGGTCTGATGAAAGACGAACGGTTGGTGCATTGGGGTCGTTTCCCAGACGAACTGTACAAGGTGCGTTCGGGTCATCAACTATTCTCACTCCTACGCCAAAAACGACATCCAGCATAGAAAGATCTGATTCATTATCAATGTCAACAACATATAAATGATTATCAGGATCGTTATCTTGTACAAGATTGTAGACATGTTGCTTTAAGCGGCGTAACATTCGGGCGGGAAACTTCCTTGGAACCTCACAAAGAGCCTCAAATATAGGAGTAAACTGAGAGGTGCTAATTATCTTAACAGGGATATTGAATTTTTCTGTGATAATGTTCGTATCGTTAATCTGAAATTCGTCGCGATCAGGCTCCCAGTTGACAAGAATTAGTCGATCCCGAAGTTGATCAATATTAGTGCTCGTCAGGCAAGATGCAATTGACCCAAGGATCTGTGAGACATTTGGATCGCTCAAGGAGTATCCAAGGAAGAAGATGGGATGCTCCACAAAAATTGTGAGTAACTTCGCTGCCAAATATGGATTTCTCGTCCGAAAGCTTTTATAGTCGCCTGCAGTTACTATGAGTGAATTTGGTGAAGTGCAACAACCATGAATCTTATAAATCTCGCCTACCGCCTGGGTCGATGAAAATAGAAGCTCTTCTTGCCCAATAAATTTTTTATAGTCAGGGAAAAGCCCTTCCAATAGCAAATCCCAATTGGTTGTGATAATTCCGTCTATCGTTGCGTTTTGAAGAGTTTCGAGTTCCTTTTGAAGGCCTGGTATTTCAGGGATGCATTCGCTCTTTTTCTCGATTAGCTTAGCAATCTCAATTTTAAGTGCAGATTCTTTATTTATCGCATCTGACTTAAAATTCTCTCGAGATTCAGCAAATTTATCTGAATCCCACCATTTTATGTGCAAATCTTTTGCGATCTCGGTAGCGATCTGCGGCTCCTTTCCATCGCCACTTGCTCTGTAGTATTCGTAAGGCCGGTCGGTTAAGGCACTCATCCGTCTTAGAAGTCCTGTCCAGTCATCAATCCCAAGGTACCTCCGAGGTAATCCTGAGCCAACAAATAAAAAAGGAGCCGTATGAAACTGTCTAAGATGTTCGAGAATTTCAGATTTAAGCGACATAAGAAGGCTCTATTTTTTCATCGGCTACTATTGATTATATGGTTTCCAGATAAGACGCATTTTCATTCACCTTTCCGAACACCTCACCCGTGTCAAACCTTGAATCATGAATCAGAACCTTTACCCAGAAACAAAAAAACCATCTTCAATCTTAAGGCCTCGCCAATAAGATATCCGACGGTCTCATAGAAGCAATCCCCCTCTAATTATAACTACAGCGATCAGCATTCAGCGGACAGCAAGAACTACAGCGATCCCCATTAGACGGCTCCCGTCTAACGGGGCGGGCAGCGGTCCCCGATTAGAAGCTGCTCTTCTAACGGGGCGGTCAGATCTCAGCTATGACCTGACAGCAGATTCGCCAGCCAA
>Ga0100379_10001009_pt1 | contig 29135 bp, 24 predicted proteins | sample CryGeymeta201503_FD_80418 | JGI IMG/M metagenome (GOLD analysis project Ga0100379, IMG submission 80418) | Groundwater microbial communities from Crystal Geyser aquifers in Utah, USA - Crystal Geyser metaG 2015-03 | ecosystem: Environmental > Aquatic > Deep subsurface > Groundwater | place...
AGTGCGCGCTGTTGGAGCGGGCGAAGGGACGCGCGGCGCCGAAGACGGGGCAGATCCTCACGTCTCGGCGTACGTCTGAGTAGCCATGCGCTTCACGTCCCTGCTCGTCTTGCTCCTGCTCTTGCCCGCGACGGCCTCGGCCGAGTCGTGGTGCGCGTATCCGCTCTGGGTCCACGAGTGGGGCGTCCAGGCCTTCGACGCGAACGGCGCGCCGACGAGTCCGGTGGCGATGCCCGCGTGGTTTCATCGAGACGGCACGTCCGGTGGCGCCGGAGGCGTGGCGACGCGTGATCTTCCTCCGGACTCGGGCATGCGCGCGCTGCCGGTCCTGCATTTCTATTCGGGCGGCAGCCTCTCGTCACCGATCCCCGTAGGGGTCGAGGTGGGCTTCCGTCAGGGCGACGCGCGGCTCTGGTACCCTGAGGTCGACACGCGACGACCGGCGGCCACGGCCAACGCGCCCGCCGCCGTACGCGCACGAGCGGCGCTACTCACCCAGCGTCAGGCGCTGACTCCCATCAGCGGCGCTGCCGACCGCGCGCCCGTGCCCAGCGATCCCACGAGCCAGCTTCGCTGGGATCGCCTGCTACTCACGGCGGCGCCTCAACACGCCGCGCACGCCTCGCACACGCCGTGGGTCAACGCCCTGCGCGACTTCTACGCGATGTGGGTGAACGGCAGCCACGAGAGCGAGCGCTTCGTCTTCTACGAGGCGCGCACGACCGAGCACGTGGCGCTGGCGCTGAGCCGCGGCGACACCTGGCGCCCGGATCATCGACACCTGATCTTGCGCAACGCGAGCGCCCACGACGTACACGACGTCTTCATCACGCGACGCGAGGGGGCGAACCAATATGTGTTCTTCGCGCCGACGATCCCCGCCGGTCGCAGCGCCGGCTTCGTGCTCGAAGATCATCGCGTCTCGGCGCGAGACTTCGCCGCGCAGACACGCGGCATGTTGCGGCAACGTCTGGTGGACGCCGCCCAGCCGGAGCCGCCCACCCACTACCGCTGGGACATGAACGACTGCACGATGATGCGCGATCCCGCCTTGCCCGTGGAGCGCGCCGACGGTCACGCGCTCTACGGCCATGAGGTCGACGCCATCCTCGACGTGTGGGACGGGACCTTCTTCGACGGGGCCGGGACCACCATCACCTATCGCGAGGACAACGCCTACCTCGACCAGGTGATGCCGCTCTCCGTCTACACGGACATGTACAACTTCGTGCTGCTGCGCCGCGCCGGGCTCGCCGTGTGGCGCAACGTCGCGCTGCCCTGAGCGAGGCTCAGAACACCTCAGAACACGTAGACGGCGCCAGCCAAGTCTGCGCCGTTGTTGGTCTGGTCGCCGCCGATCCTCGTCGCGCTGGAGTCCTCGCTGTTGGTAGCGCTCGCGAGGGTCGAGCCGTCGCCGGACAGGCCCATGGACGAGCCGAAGTGGTCAGCCCCGTCCGTGTTGGAAGCCTTCAGGTAGGCCAGCCGCGACCAGCTCGTGCCCGAGCGCGTGTAGATGTAGGCGGCGCCTGCGACCAAGAGAGAGTTGTCCGTCTCGTCGCCACCGATGCCCGTCGCGTTCGAGCCTTCGTTGGAAGCCCCGATGGCGAGGGTCGAGCCGTCGATCGAGAGGGCAACGTCGCGTCCGAGTTGATCCAGTCCACGACCTCCCTGATCGTGGGATCGGTCGCGGCCGTGTTCCTCGCCGAACTGTGGGTCGCGCGGCGTTTGCGCGCCCTATTCTTCCTCATTGTGATTCAGATCGCCTGGATCTTGAATTATTGCTGGATTCCGGCAATCGAACTCTGGCTCGAGCCGCTCGCATGCGTCTTCTTCGGCGTCTATCGGTTCGCCGAGATCACGAAGAGTATGCGTCCGAGTCCGACGCCCTGAGTCGGCCAGCTAGGATGCTCTCACAGACCCTTGTGCGTGCCGTCGCAGAAGGGCTCGTTCTTCGTGCGCTTGCATTGGCACAGCGCGACGCGCTTCTTGGCTTCGAGCGTGAACTCCATGGGCGAGAACTCCGTGCCGGCGTGGGAGCCGTCGCAGAAGGGCTGATCGGCGCTTCGGCCGCAGCGACACCAGTAATAGGTGCCGGCCTCGAGCTCGAGCACGGCGGGCATCTTCGCGGCGATCACGGGTTCACTCATGGCGGCTCCTCGGCAGCGGGTGGGGTCGGGCGAACGCTAGACGTCAGCGGCGTCGCTGGCAATCGCGAGAATCACGATGTCAGGGATCCGCGTGTGCGATGGGACGGGCGCGTTCGTGGAGCGTTCGAGGGTGTGAAACAAATTGTAATGCTAGGCTCCGCTGCGCCGACTAGTCCCCAACCTCCTTCCCCTGCGAGCACCTCCATGAGCTACGACACCCTCTTCAGCACCTTCGAATTCGGCCGCGTCAGCTTGCACAACCGCATCGTCATGGCGCCGATGACGCGCAATCGAGCGACGGGCAACGTCCCCAACGCGCTGATGGCGGAGTATTACGGTGCGCGCGCGGACGCGGGCTTGATCATCACGGAGGGCACGTCGCCTTCGCCCAACGGGCTGGGCTACCCCCGCATCCCCGGCCTCTTCCGCAAGGAGCAGACCGAGGGCTGGCGCTTGGTCACCGAAGCCGTCCACGCCAGAGGCGGGCGCATCTTCGCGCAGCTGATGCACGCGGGTCGCGTGGGTCACGTGGCGAACCTGCCCGAGGGCGCCGAAGTGGTCGCACCTTCGGCGGTGCAGCTCGAGGGCGAGATGTACACGGACTCGGATGGCATGCAGCCGCACACGACGCCACGCGCGATGACCGTCTCGGACATCGAGCAGGCCATCGGCGAGTATGTCGGCGCTTCGATGAACGCCATCGAGGCGGGCTTCGACGGAGTCGAGCTTCACGGCGCGAACGGCTACTTGATCGACCAGTTCCTGAACCCCATCTCCAATCGACGCGACGACGACTACGGCGGAGACCGCGTTCGGCGCGCGCGCTTCGCGCTCGAGGTGTCGGAGGCCGTGGGCGAGGCGATCGGCTTCGACCGCACGGGCATCCGGCTCTCTCCGCACGGCGCGTTCAACGGGCTCGGCGGCTACAACGACACGCCGGAGGACTTCGCCTTCGTGGCCAAGGGGCTCGGCGTGCTCGGACTGGTGTACCTGCACGTGGTCGATCACTCGCCCATGGGCGCGCCCCCCGTGCCCGACACCACCAAGGCCAAGCTGCGTGAAGCCTTCGGCGGCACCATCATCCTCAGCGGCGGCTACGACGCCAAGCGCGCCGAGGCGGATCTGGTCGAGGGCAAGGGCGAGCTCGTGGCCTTCGGTCGGCCCTTCCTGGCGAACCCGGATCTGGTCAGCCGCCTGCGCACGGACGCCGCGCTGAACGCGCCCGACATGGCGACCTTCTACACGCCCGGCGCCAAGGGCTACACGGACTACCCGACGCTCTGAGGCGCGCGGACGCCCGAGATTCAGCGAAGGGGCGAGGTCGACGGGAAGCTCGGGAGCGTACGGATCGCGTCGTAGCCTTCCATGGTGGCGAGCCGCTCGAGGTCGATCTGGAACTGCTGCCTCAGCACCTGCAGCTCTTGATCGGCGACGACCGTGTCGCCTTGGCCGAGCGCCACGACCATGCGCACGTCGTGGGCGTCGAGCAGGTCGGGCTCGGCGAGGACGGCGGCGTCGACCAGCGCACGCGCGCGATCGGCGTGTCCCGCGAGGTGCTCCATCCTGGCCTGGTAGGTGTCGAGGTAGGGATCGGCGACGTCCTCTTCCAGGCGCCGCACGTCGTCCGCGACCTTGGACCACTCCTGTGCGAGCGCGTGACGATCGACGAGCATCGCGAGCACGGCCGGATCATTGGGACGCAGCGCGGCGACCTCGTCGAGCACCTCCACGTAGCGCGCGGGATCACCCGCGCTGGCCAGCCTCACGCGCAGCAAGGAGACCATGCGACTGTCTCGCATCACGGGCGGGAGCGCGTCGAGGAGCTGCAACCCCTCGGCCGCGTGCCCCGTGTTGAACAGCGTCTGGGCGCGCTGCACGTCCTGGCCATGATCGTCCCAGGGATTCCGCTCGCCGTTGAGCCGGCGCAGGAAGTCGGGGTTCGCAGCGGCCACACCGCCCAGTCCCTCGGCCATCGTGCTCGAGAGATCCTCCCCCGTGGTCAGGGACCAGACGTCGACGACGCGAGGCTCGGCCCCGGGCCTCACGCCCACGAGGAGCTCGGCGAACTGAAACCCACCGCTCTGCATCAGGTGTCGGAAACGCAGACGCGACGCGCCATCGCGCGGGAAGATGCCGCGGTAGGAGAAGCTGCTCCCCTCGGGTTGGCCACCATGCATGACCGTGCTGAAACCCAGCTGGCGAGCGCCATCCACGGCGCCAGGCAAGAGGCCAGGCCGACCCGAGTGATGCATCGCCTCCGACGTGCGGAAGCCGAGCGCTTCCCAGTCCATGTCGGCGTCGACCGCGGCCCAATCCGACGCCGCCAGCTGGCCGGCGATCTGCTGCCCGAAGGTCTCGAGGTCGGACCCCGCCACCAGAACGTAGCCCGGCTCCGTCGGCGGGTCGGACGCTCGCGAGACCGTGCGTTGGAAGCCCTCGGCGATCCCGTAAGCGAAGGCGCCGATCCCGCACACACCGAGCAAGGCCACGACCCCGAGGAAGCCGAGGCCGACCTTGAGCAAGAGCCGCTTGTCGTCGCTTTCCTTGCTCGCCGGCATGCGCGTCTTCCTCCGCGCAATCCTGCGTCCGAAGCTGGTGTCGACGCAAGGCGCGCCTCGCCGCGGGCGTGGTGAGCGTGAACGTGGCCAGCCAGAGACGGCGGAAGGGCAACGTCAGGCCGCGTGCGTCGTCATGCGTTGATGCGCGGCGCCGGTCGACGCAGCGATGACGAGGCCAGTCATGGTGAGACGACAGCGACCCGCGTCGACCAGGCCGCGCGACTCGAGGCGGAGCAGGGCTTGGGCGATGGTCAGCGCGTCGCTGCGCAAAGCGCGGGCGAGGATGTCGACGCGGGCGGGCAGATCCGCCTGCGCGAGGAGATAGAGCTCATGAAGGACGGCGAGGGAGATGGCTTGGTTCATGAGTCGAGGCTGCCCGAACACTGATCATGAGTCCAGTTTTCGACCGTTCAGCACTGAACACTGAAGCAGGCGAATAACCTGTTGAAATCGCGCATATTTGTCAGAATTCGGAGTCGTCCCAGGGTGACCTCCGAGCTCGACTCCGAAAAAATACTGAACAAAACGACAGCCTGTTCAGGCCTACTCAGGTCGACTTCGGGGCCCTTCGGGAAGGCACCGGATGCGACCGCGCGCGAGCACGTCGGCGTAGGTCGCCTTCGGGAAGGCACCGGATGCGACGGCGCGTCAACGAGGTCGACGCTCGCGGGTCCGCGCAAGCGCTGGACCCCCACGGACCCAATGGACGCGGCCGCCCGTCAACGAGGTCGACGCTCGCGGGTCCGCGCGAGCGCTGGACCCCCACGGACCCAATGGACGCGGCCGCCCGTCAACGAGGTCGACGCTCGCGGGTCCGCGCAAGCGCTGGACCCCCACGGACCCAATGGACGCGGGACACCGGGACAGAGGCTCCCAAGACGAACAGGGAGGAGCTGCGATCAGCTCCTCCCAAAACGAACGGTGCGGAAGAGAGGACTTGAACCTCCACGCCCTTGCGGGCACTGGAACCTGAATCCAGCGCGTCTGCCGATTCCGCCACTTCCGCGTGGGGAGAGGCGGTGTACGGTGAGGCGCCCGAGGTGTCAAGCGGGCGCGCGACGGGAATGGAAAGTGGCGCGCCAGACCCTTCGCGAGGGCGGCGCGGCGCGCTGGTTCGGAAGTAGATCCGAAGAGGGGCCGGGACCTACACTGTAGGAACCTGTGCCCGCGCGGGCAGGAAAGTTTTTCATAGAGCCGCATCGGATGCGGTGCGCCGCGCGTTGGGAAGAGCAAAATGCTTCGTGATTTCAGACGGATGGATCCTCGACGGGACAGGGTATGGGCATTGCATCGTAGCTCCCCTGCCATGCTGCGCTCTCCACTGGCTCGCCGTTCGGACGGCTTCACGCTCCTCGAGTTGATGATCGTCGTCACGATCATCGCGGTGATGGCCGCCGCGGCGGGACCCACCATCGCGGCCGGCGTGCAGGCGGAGAAGTCCGCGCGTGCTTCCTCCGACATGGTGCGCCTGATGACACGCGCCCGCTCGGCGTCCCAGGCCTACGGCCGCGCTTACCTCGCGCGCTACTCGGCCGCGAACGACGGCTCGATCAAGATCTACCGCGGCACGAACAATCGCTGCAACGCCACGGACTGGGCGGCGGTCACGGCGGTCGCCTGCGCGAGCAACCCACTGTGCATCGACGACGTCGACATGCGTCGCTACGCGAGCGCAGGCCAGACCGTGGTGATGTTCACGGCGGCTGGTCACAACGACATCTGCTTCGAGCCCTCCGGGCGCACGTTCTATCGCACCGGCACTGTCGCCACCGATCTCTTCACCGACCGCAACACGGTGAGCGGCGGCTTCCGTTTCACCTTCACGCGCAAGGTTGGTGGCGTGGCCACGGGCGTGGTGCGCCGGGTCGTCGTGCCCTTGGGCGGCGACGCGAGGGTGCTGCGATGAGGGAGCGTCGCATGATGAGCCGGCCCACGCAGCGACGTCGCGCAGGCTTCACCTTGATCGAGGTGATGGTCGCCGTGTCCATCATGACCGTAGGCGCCATGGGCATCATGGCGCTGCAGCAGGCGGCCACGCGCGGCAACATCGAAGCGCGCGAGATGACCATGGCCACCCAGCTCACGCGCCAGTGGATCGAGCGCGTGCGCACCGACGCCGTGCGTTGGAATGGCACGAGTCTGCCCACCTCATTGGCCACCACCAGCTACCTGAAGCAGCTGCCGAACGCCGGCGGCACGACGGATTGGTTCACGCCCACGCCTCTCGCGACCAGCGGCGAGTCCTACGCCTTCGACTACTTCGGTCGCGATGCCACGACCGCGGCCCAGCAGAAGCACTACTGCACCAACCTTCGCATGACCTGGCTGGTCATGGGCGCCACGGCGCGCATCGAGGCGCGCACCTTCTGGCACCGACGGAGCAACGGCACCAGCGCCACGCTAGGCGACGCCCGTCTCTTCCCCAACTGCGGTGCGGGCGGTGGTGAAGCCGCCGTCACGACCGAGCTCGCCGCCCCGGCGTCGCGCCTGCGTGCGGTCAACGTCGCCACCGTCGTTCGCTGGCAGCCCATCGCCCCATGACAGTCGATCCCACCGCAGTCGATCCCACCGCAGTCGATCCCATGACAGTCGATCCCACCGCAGTCGATCCCACCGCAGTCCCTCCCATGGCAACCCTTCGACACTCTCGTCCCCTCTCTCGCCGCGAACGCGCGCAGCGCAGCCGCGCGGGCTTCACGCTGCTCGAGCTGATGGTCGCGCTGGTCGCGGGCCTGATCGCCATCAGCTCGATCTATTACATCAGCGCCGCCTCCTCGAAGCACTTCCACGAACAGCAGCGTGTCGCGCAGACCCAGATGGCCGTGCGCATGGCCATGGAGCGCCTGCGCCGCGACGTCGCGCGGGCGGGCTTCCTCGGGACGCCCAACTCGCAGAAGGAAGTCAGCTGCCGCTCTGCCGCGGGCGGTGTGCAGCTTCGCGCCGTGGAGTACCTGCCCAACGCCGACGTCGGCGCTCTGCCCAACGCAGCGGAGAACGGTGTGACGGCCGACGGCATCCGGCTGACGGGCAACTACGTCACCTCGGACGCCTACCTCGCCCAGGGCCTCGGCGTCGGGGGGCGCACGGTCACCTTCCAGACGGATTGGCAGGCCTTCCGCCACACCTTCGGCATCGTGGGATCGACCTACGACGGCGCGGCCTTCGACGATGTCTTCCGCGCGGGGCGCTTCCTGCACATCGAGACCCAGCAGGGTCAGCACTTCTTCGTGCAGATCACGGGCACGAACGCATCCAACCAGACGGTCACCTTCACGCCCAACCTGCCCGTGGGCAGCACCTGCATCCCCGGCCTCGGCGACGGCGCACTGGTCTCGCCCATCTCGCGCATCGAGTACCGCGTCGTGGATCCGCGCACGGCCGGCGGGCTGGCGAACCTGCTTTCGCCCAACGCAACAGGCGGCACCGACCCTGGCTTGGCGGATGCGCGTGGCCTGAAGCCCGCCGTGCTGATCCGCCGCGAGGTGGACTTCACGAACGCCGCGACGCCCATCGCCGGCTCCGAGCAGGTGGTGCTCGAGTTCGCCGCCAACCTCGAATACAGCTTCGTGTTCGACAGTCAGTCGGTTCGCGGTCAGCCGCCGACCCTGGTCACGCAGACCAAGGGCATCGCCGCAACGACGCTGAACGTGACGCCGGAGCGCGTGCGCAGCGTGCTGATCAGCCTGTCGGGACGCACGCCCGATCAGGAGCCGACCTTTCATTGGGCAGCGCGCGCAGCGAACGCTCCGCTCACGCGCTACCGCGCCAACCCGGCCTCGAGTGGCGCCTCGCGCGTCCGGACGCTCACCACCGAAGTCTTGGTCCCCAACGTCGCCTCGAGGGTGCTGCGATGATTGTGAAGCCGCAGATTGTGAAGCCGCAGATTGTGAAGCCGCAGATGAGTATGAAGCCGCAGATTCCACTCCGTCATGATCCGAAACGTGGTCCCCGCCAGGAGCAAGAGGGCGCGGTGATGCTCGTGGTCATGCTGGTGCTCTTGATGGTGACGGCGACGGCGCTGGTGGGCGTGCACACGACGGCCTACGAAGTGCGCGGCGCGGGCTACTCGCGACAGGCTCTGCAGACGGATTACATCGGCGAGTCGGGCGCCCAGTCGGCCCTGGCCTGGGTCGACTTCTACGGCCCTGGCGCGCTCTTGCAGGCGATGACACGCAGCAGCGAGCTCAACCGCGCGACGGGCTCTCAGGCCCTCGATCTGGCGCCCTTCGAGGTGCCGCTCGCGTCGAACCACGACGCCTATCGCCTGTACGGAACGGACCTGGGCTCGGCCATGACGACCGTGCCTCTCGATCAGACCTCCCTCGGCCAGCGCAACGCCTACGAACCCTTGGTGCTGGTCGACATCTACGACGCCTACACCTACACGGGCGCCGTGCGCGGCAGCCGTTCGGATGGACGTGGCCGTCTTCAGTACCTCCGCGCGACCTACACGTCGCGTGGACGCACCCGCGTTCGTGGCGTCGGCACGGCCGACATCGACAGCAGCACGGGCACCTACCTTCACGAGAGCGCCAGCGACGCACGGGTCTACGGCCTCTCGGGACCCTTCGGACGATGAACGGAGCAACCATGGCACGCCTTAGAACCCTCCCACTCGCCTTCGTCTTCGCGCTCGGCGCGACGATCATGGGTCTGCCTACACAGGCTGCGGCTCAGGCGCCGGACGTACGCAACGTGCGTCCGGTGGTGATGCTCATGGTCGACACCTCCGGCTCGATGGAGAGGCTAGGCGACTGCGCATGCACGAGCGGCAGCCCGTCCTGCACGAACTGCTTGCCGGACTGCACGAGGAGCCAGCAGAACCGCTGGGCGACCGTGCTCGAGGCGCTGACGGGCGGCTTCAACGGCTTCTCCTGCACGACCCAGTCGCGCAACACGGCGCCCTACGCCACGCAGTACGACTTCGGCTACTACCTGCCGCACATCGCACTGAACTGGAGCTCGCAGAGCACGGACGGCGTGCTGGATGCGTACCGTGATCGCATCCGCTTCGGTCTGATGACCTTCGACGGCGTCGGCACCTTCACCGACTCGGAGCCCTTGGTGCCGCGGTCGATCTTCAACGCGCGTCTCGCCGACTCCGCCGGCATCCGGGGAGACTATTCCTACGGCACTCCTCGGCCCTTCACCTTCCCCGGCTGCGCCACCACGTACATGATGGACAACGGCGCTCGTAACGCGAGCGCCACGGCAGGTCAGCTGATCTCCGTCGGCACCGACGCGACCGATCAGACGGTGACCAACCAACAGATCCAGGACGCGCTGACCAGCACCGGCCTGCGACCCTTCGGCGCAACGCCGATCGCGGGCATGCTCGACGACCTCAACTACTATCTGAACAACCATCCGGACGTGAAGCCGGTGCGCGTCGTCGGCGATGCGGGCGATCCCTACGCCGCCTGCCGCAGCCGCTACGCCGTGTTGCTCACGGACGGCTACCCCAACGCAGACATGCGTGGTGCGCCCTACAACTGCGACACGCCCGGATACACCTGCCCCTACAGCACGCCCGAGGACACGGCGCGCAGCATGTGCGCCTACAGCAGCAGCACGGGTGCATGTACGGGTGACGTCGACGGACTCTACGTCGTTGGTTTCAACGTCCGCGGCGACGCCGCCGTGACCGCACGCTTGAACGGACTCGCCGACGCGGGCGGTACGGGCAGCGCCTTCTTCGCCAACGACCGCGCCTCGCTGATCACGGCCATGAGCAGCGTGCTCGACCGCGCAGCGCCCGGCACCACGACGCGCACCGTGCCGGCCATCGCCAACGCGGCGGTCGTCGGGTCGAGCGCGGTGGCGCAGCTTCAGTTCAACACCGGCTTCAACCTGCCCCTCGTGGACGGGAACCCCTGGACCGGTGTGCTCGAGCGTCGCCGCATCGAGTGCGTCGCCGGCGTGCCGACGCCCCAGACCATCGAGGCTCGGGATCGCTTCGGTGAGCTCTTGAACACGCAGGCCACCCGGAATCTGCTCACGGTGGTGGCGACGCGCGAGGGCGACTCGGACGCATGGCTCGCGGGACAGGGCCACCTCTTCATGGACTCCAGTGGGCTGCCCCAGCCCTCCGCGAGCGGGATCGAGCAGCAAGACCTCAGCCTGGTTCCCCTCTCCACCACCAACGGCGCGCTCACTCGCAAGTACTTCGGGCCCGGGGTCTCCGACTCGGAGCGCCTGGACATCATCAATTGGCTCTGGGGTGCACCCGGCACGACGCGTGCGAACGCAAAGATGGGCGACATCTACCACTCCTCGCCCGCGATCAGTGCGCCTCCCGCGACGGATCTGGCCGACGAGAGCTACAACGCCTTCCGTCAGGACGTGGACGTCCGGAACCGTCCCCGCATGGTCTACGTGGGCACGAACGACGGCATCCTGCATGCCTTCGTCGCAGACGATCACACCTTTGATGCCGGCAGGCACGCTCCGGACACGGTCACCGCGGGCACGGAGGTCTGGGGCTTCGTCCCGCCGGCTCTGCTGGGCAAGCTGGATATCGCACGCGCGGGTCATCAGTGGATGGTCGACGGATCGCCCATGGTCCGTGAGGTCTATGTCGCGCGCACGCCCAGCCGAGTCGCCGCCGACGAGTGGCGCACCATTCTGGTCGGCACACTGCGTGGCGGCGGTCCGGCGACCTACGCCCTCGACGTCACCGATCCGATGGATCCGAAGTTCCTGTGGCAGTTCAGCGACAGCAAGCTGGGCGCCAGCTACGCCGAACCGGCCATGGTTCAGATGTTGGTCAAGACCGACGGCGTCGTGAACGAACGCGCGGTGGTGATCCTCGGTGGCGGCGAAGGGGCGCGCAGGCCGGGTGCTTGCCCGCGGCAAGGCATCCCCAACAACCGCGACGTCGCCCATACGCCCGTCCCAGGCCGCAATATTCGTCGTTGCTACACGAACGGCAACGGCAGCGGGCGCTCGCTCTATTTCATCGACGCCTACACCGGGCGACTGATCAAGAAGTTCGGCGAGAGCGTGTTCAACGCGCCACTCACTGGCGGCATCTCGGCCTACACCGGCGACACCGCCACGGTGGCCAGCCGCGCCTTCTTCACCGACGCGAACGGCGTGATCTGGCGCGCCGACTTCGCGGACCCCGATCCCCGCCACTGGAGCGTGGAGCAGTTCTTCGACATGTTCTACGACATGGCTGAGGACGTGGCGCAGCCGGCCTATCCACCGCCGGTGGTGACGACGAACGCCAACCAAGAGGTGGTCGTGCTGCAGGCGACAGGCGACATCGACGAGCTGGACAACACCGCGGTGCGCAACCGCGTCATCTCGATCACGGAGAAGCTCACCTTCGATGTCGCGACCGGCGGTGTGACGCGGGTGCAAGCGTACGAAAACTGGCAGATCAGCCTCGCGCCAGGCGAGCAGGTCACGGGTCCGCTCGAGCTCTTCAACGGCAACGTCTACTTCGGCTCCTTCGTCTCCATCAGCAATGAACTCGACGCCTGTCAGTTCGGCAGCAGCCGACTCTGGGGTGTGAAGTTCGAAGAGTCTGGTGGCGCGGGCTGGGATCCGGTCGGCGCGCTGGAACAGACGGTTGGTTCCGGCACGTTCGTCACCTACCTCGACGACACCAACATCCCCGCGCTCAACAACCGCATCCTGATGGGTGTGGCGGTCGCCCAGCGGCCCACGTGCTTCAGCGGCTCCGACGGATCCGAGACGGATCCCTACCTCGGCTCGCGCCCGACCCATCGCCTGAACTCGGCGGGAGAGACGCACTTCGAGCTGGTGGCGCAGATCTCGGGCGGTACGGTTGGATCCGCCGGCGGCACGGTCGGCGAGTTCACACGCGAGCTGCCGGCGCCCATCTCCTACACCCAGTCCCAAGGCTACGCGGGCACAGTCGAGTGATCGCGGAGCGCTGCCCGTGATACGAAGGTGCATGCACCTCAGCCCACGTCCTCTGCTCCTGCTCCTGCTCCTCGCCGCCTGTGGCGGGGAGCCGGATCAGCAGTCTGCCCCACTGCCCCTCGCCCAACCCGCGGCGACGCATGAAGTGCAGCGGGCGGGCACGAACTTCTTCGACGCGGAGGGTAGGCTGCGCGAATCCGATCAGGAGATCGCGGCGCTGAAGCTGCCAATGGGGCTCGAGCCGGAGTACGTCGACGATGGCGTCCACGCCTTCCACACGGTCGTGCCGCTACGAAAGGTGCTCCAGTATTTCGGGCCGCGGCTGGTCACGGGACAGGTCGACACGGTGGGCGAGAGCGCGACCTACCGGGCCGCCCTTCCGCAGAACCCGCGTGGCAGTCAGGTGAGGCTGGACGTGACGATCGCGCCCTCGTCGCGCGGGGGCGCGAGCGTGCGGATTCACGAGCTTCCGTCCGAGCCCGTGAACCCGCCGAGCCTCGACGAGCTCCGCCAGCACTACGAGAGCGACCCGAACAACACCCAGTGAGACTGGCAGCCGCGGGGGAGGCTATGCTCCAGGCATGCATGCCCGATCGATGCTCCCTCTGAACGAGCGCCACGCGCTCTTGACCGGTCTGCTCTCCTGCACGCTCTTGCTCGGCGCCTGCGGGGACGACTCCAGCTCCGACGCCGCTGTGGACGCTGCGATCGACGCGGCGATCGACGCCACGACCGACGCGGGCTTCGACGCGGGGCCTCCGCCCGTGGACGTCGACTTCGCGCCCGCGGGGCCGGTAGCGGGAGCGAGCGGCGAGGGCAGCTTCACCTTCGGTGTGTCTACCGCGGCCGCGCAGATCGAGGAGGGCAACGATCACGAGCAGTGGTGGCCATGGTCCATGCGCACGGAGGACGGTGGCCTGGGCAAGGGCGCAGCCTTCGTCGGTGACGCCTCGGGCGGCTACGCGCGCGCGATCGAGGACGTCACGTTGCTCTCGGCGATGAACGTGGACGCCTATCGCTTCAGCGTGTCGTGGGGCCGCATGGAGCCCACGCGGGGCAGCATCGACGAGGCCGCCATCAGCCACTACTCCGATCTGCTCGACACGTTGGTGAGCGCGGGCATCAAGCCCATGGTCACGGTGCATCACTTCTCCTTCCCGACCTGGGTCGACGATCCAGCGCGCGGCCTCGATTGCCCGGCAGGCCCCACGGACGCGGATCTGTGCGGACTCTCGGATGCGGCGGGCGCCGACGCGACCATCGCCGCCGCGGCGGACTTCGCCTGCTTGCTCGCGGAGCGATACGGCGACCGCGTCGACGAGTGGGGCACGGTGAACGAGCCCGTGAACTACCTGCTCGCGAGCTATGGCGTGGGCATCTTCCCGCCCGGCCGCAACCTGCTCACGAGCGACTTCGACGGACTCGTGGACGTGTTCCGCAACTACCTGCGCATGCACGTGGCCATGTACGACGCCATCAAGCGCTGCGACACGGTGGACGCAGACGGAGACGGCGTGAACGCCCTGGTCGGCTTCACGCTCAACACGCTGAAGTTCGTACCCACGCGCCACCACGCGCTGAGCGACGACCCGGCGGACGTCGCCGCCGCGGCTGCCGCCGAGTACGTCTACAATCACCTCTTCGTCGACTCGGTGGTCAACGGCACCTTCGATTCGGACCTGGATCAGGGGGTCGACGAGACGCATGCGGATTGGGCGGGCAAGCTCGATTGGCTGGGCGTGCAGTACTACTCGCGCGCGGGCGTGACCGGATCCCCCGCGCTGATCTCACAGCTCGGGGCGACGCCTTGCTTCGGTGGCTTCGACCTCGGCGCCTGCCTGCCCGCGGCGGACGAGACCCATTGGGTGCCGACGATGAACTACGAGTACTGGGAGCCGGGCGTCTACGACATCCTGAAGGACTCCTCCCTGCGTTGGCCGGATCTGCCGCTGACGGTGACGGAGTCCGGACTCGCGACCGAGGTCGGTCGTCGCCGCGCGGAGCACGTGGTGCGCTCCCTCGAACAGATCGCGCGCGCGCGCGACGAAGACGTCGACGTGCGCGGCTACTATCATTGGAGCCTGTACGACAACTTCGAGTGGGCGGAGGGCTACACGCCGCGCTTCGGTCTCTATCGCGTCGAGCACACGACGCTGGAGCGCACGGCGACCGAAGGCGCGACGATGCTCGGCCAGATCGCAGCCGCTCGACAGCTCAGCGCGACGACGCGGGCGAGCTACGGCGGCCTCGGCCCGATGACGCCCGAGCCGTAGGCCGGGCGCGACCCGCGTACCCTTTGAGGGCCGCGGGCGTGCGCGGACGCGACTCGAGGGTCAGGGAGCCGTGGGCATGCGCGGCAAGCTGACGCTCAGATCGCGTTCTTCGGCCTGATCGGCCGAGCGACAGAAGCTCGCGAAGGCCGGATACTGCTCGGACGAGATGCGCATGCGTGGCAGACGCACGCGACGCTCGAGCGTGAGCGTGTTGCCCTGCACCGTGGCGTGGGTGGAGAACTGACTGCCGCCGGGGAAGTTGAGCTCGACGGGAGTCGGCGCCGGAGGTGGCGTGGCGCCGTCGGGCACGGTCAGCGTGAAGTTCAGGCTCGCCACCAGGGGCACCGGCATCAACGCGGGCGTCGTGCGGTGATCGAGGCGTGCGAAGGAGTCGGCGAAGCCCTCGGGGAAGATCTCGGGCAGCACCCAGTAGGCGCCCTCGCGGTGTCCGAAGGTGGGCACATCGAGGCGGTAGTGGAGCACGAGGGGTTGGCTCGTGTCTTCGCGTCCCGTGATCTCGAGTGAGACGAGCGTCGCGCCGGCGACCACGCGCGAGGCGTAGCCTTGCTCGAAGCGTTGATCCAGGAGCGCCTCGGGGATGCCCTCGAGCTGATTGCGCCAGGAGATGGCTCCCATACCCTTGAAGGTCTCCGTGACCTCGACCTGAGCCGAGCCGTTGGACGCGAGCTGGGCCGCGACGGCGACGGTGCGCGTGTCCGGATCGGGCGGACCCTCGGGCACGGTGATGTGGGGAGCCCCGACGGCGAGGACGAAGGCGTCCTGACCACGAAGCAAGGGGCTGACCCAGCCGAAGGGCGTGCCCTTCTGTGCAGGCGAGAGGTAGACCGCACTGTCACCCTCGCCGACCTGCACCAGCAGATTGCCGTAGGTGTCCTCGTCGGCCACTTCCGAGCGCGTCTGGTCGCCCGCGTAGCTGCGCGAGAGCACGAGCTGGCTCGGGATACCGAGCAGACCATAGAGGTAGTTCAGTACGCGTGCGCGGTTGCCGGATCGATCCGCGAGCATCAGCGGCGCCGTGCCGAAGACGTCCTGGCTCGACTCGACGTTCTCGAGCGTCCACTCGTAGAGCAGGCGCGCCTTCTCCATGGCTGTGGCGTCGGCGTGCCCGCGAAGAACGCGATGAGCCAGGCGCAGCGCCTCCGGGTCCACGGGATCCCGATCGGCGAGCACGTCGCATAGACCGTCGATGAACTTGTCCCAGGTGGCGGCGACGCCCCAGTTGATCGACGGCAGGTACTCGCGCTGGTCGACAGCGCCTGGCTCCACGGGCAGCGGCAGGCTCTCGGTGACGCCCCAGTGGTAGACGCGCAGATGATTCTCGACCTGCTCCTGGGTCTCCGGCGCGTGACCACGGGGATCCACCACCAGGTGCATCGACTCGGGCAGCACCACCGTCATCTCCGAGCGCTCGAAGGGCACCTCGAAGGAGCCGAAGGTGAAGCGATCCCCGAGGATGCCGTTGGGCAGACCGGAGGGCGGATCCACCGGTTGAATCCACTCGTACTCGACGTAGTCGCCGGGCGTGAGCTGCGGCATGGTGATGGTCGCCTTGCCCTCGATCAGATCGGGCTCGACGCGGGTTCCGTCCGCCTTGATGGTGTGCAGCGTCAGGATGTAGGCGCCATCCGGGACGCCGAACTCGGCGTGGGCGTCGACGCCCTCTTGCGTCTGCACCTTGTAGATCTGGTGCACGATCTTCAACGCCGAGAGATCATCGAAGACGCGGGTGGCCATGTAGTCGAAGACCAGCACCTCGTTGCCCTCGTAGTGATGACCCGAGGCCTCGAAGTCGGCGAGCATGCGCGCGCCATCCATGCGCCAGGGCCCCATGGCATCGCGACCCAGCGCGCGGCGCATGCGGTGGAGATCCGACATCGCCGCCGGCTCGCGCGCGAGCGCCTGATCCACGTGATCGAGGGCCGCGTCGCGGTGGCCGCCGGCCAGGAGGTAGTCCGCCTGCTGCAACACGACGCTCTCGGAGCGCGGCTCCTGCTCGGCGATCTGCGCCAGCAGGGCTTGCTCCCCGGCGGCGTCGTCGGCCCGAGCCGCCAGAGCCGCGCGCGTGCGCAGGTAGCGCTCCGTATCCGTCGGCGCGTCGAGGGACATCAAACGCTCGAGCTCCTGCCTCGCCTGGGCGTCCTGACGCGTCAGCAGAAGCCGCTGATAGCGCGCGTCACTCGAGGCGTCACAGCTCATGTAGGCGTCGAGGAGGCTGTTGATCTCCTGCGTCTGATCGCGTGCGCGCGCGGAGTCGAGCTCCCAGGCGAGCGGTCCGCAGGAGTCGGGCACGAGCTGTCGAGCTCGCTCGATCCAATGATCCGCGTCGGCGTCCCAGTTCCGATGGGAGAGCAGCCTCACCAGCTCGGAGGGGAAGTCGAGCACCTTGGGCCAGGTCTCGGCGTCGGTCCGCAGCGTGTGGATCGCGTCCTGGTCGCGTCCGTCCGCGGCGTCCAGAGCCGCGAGCCGGTAGGCCGGGAACCAGGCGTGGGCATCGAGCCGCTTAGCGCGCCTCAACATGCGACGGGCCGCGTCACGGGCCTGGTCTTGGGGCGTCAGCGGATCGTTGAGCACGATGAGCGAGCGGGTCATCAAGACGGCGGCCGAGTCGTAGCCCGCGGGCAGGAGCATCTCGCGGGCGCCGATGGGATCGCCACGGTTGAGCAAGGCGCGGGCGACTAGCCAACGCGAGAAGGCGTCGTGTGGCTCGGGCAGCACGTCGCCAGTGGAGGCAGGCGCGATGGAGAGCTCGAGCACGGGATTCGGATGCCGCGTCGTCACCTTGACGATGAGGTGGTGATCCCCCGCCGCCAACTGCCGGCGGTGGTAGGTCACGCGGGAGCCGAGGACGCGCCGACGGTCGTTCCGCGCCACGGGGTGATCGACGTCGTCGACGTAGAGCTCCACCGAGTTGGGCGTGTCGAGCCGGATGAGGTACTCGCCCGCCTGGTCGGCGTGGAAGGTGCCGTGGGCGTAGGTCGTGCCGGGTCCAGGCGTGCGCCGGGATCCGATGTGCACGGCGCAGCCGTTGGTGTCGGCGTCGAAGCTGGGGCGAACGCCCGCGCCCGGGCCGAGGTCGTACTCGTCCGCGAGCTCACCGACCGTGAGCGCCGCGTCCCGTCGATCGAAGCCGAGCAAGGCGCGCGGTCCGAAGGGCCCGGCGACGCGGAACTGGCGCACGCAGCCCATGCCCTCGGCCAGCGAACGGATGGTGGCGACGTCGGCGCGGCGACGCGCCAGACCCATGGCCAGGTAGGCCACACGCTGACTGGCCTCTCGCCCGATGTGGCCGGGATGGGCCAGGAGCTGTTCTAGACGGGGCTGAACGAGCCCGACATAGCCGGGCACCTGCATGTCGAGGCCGGAGAGGTCGGCGATGGCGACCTCGGCCACGAGCGGCGCCTCCGGATCGTTCGAGGCGGCCGCTGCGTCCAGCGTGTCGAGCAAGAGGCCCGTGGCGTCGAGGGGCTCGCCATGCTGATCGCGTTCACGGGCCGCCGCGAAGAGCAGCCCGGGATCGCCCGGAGAGAGCTGACGCGCGTGCTCGATGGCGTCGTGCGCCCGATCCGCGTCACCGCCGTTGGCGTAGAGTTCGGCCAGCATAAGCTCGCGCCACGCGGCGGCGTCTTGGGGATGCGCCGCTGCGCGACTGCGCAGCTCGTCCATGGTCGGCCCATGCGCCGTGTCGGGGGTCTGGTGACCGCCGCAGGCGAGGGCAAAGAGCAAGCCGAGCGAGACGACGCGCGTGGCTGCGCGCGGAAGACGAAGGTTCGACCGGGGGTTCATCAGTGGCCTCCTTCGAGGGTGAGCTGTTCGCGGAGCAGCGCGTCGGCGCTCTCCACCCATGTGCGGAACGCCGGGTAGTCGTCCGGTGGGATCCGGTCTCTACGCAGCTCGAGTTCGGTGCGCGCCTGAACGGTGCGCCCGTTGGCCTCGACCGTCAGGCTGAGCTTGCCAAAGGGGCTCTCGGCCACGCCGCCTGTCGGCAGACGCCCCGCCGTGAAGCCCGCGGGCAGGTGAATCGTGCGCTCCTCGACGTAGCGACTGGTGCCCCCGAGGTCGAGGGGCATGCGCCGCGTGGGTTGGGCCGCGAAGCCGCGCAGGAGGTCGGTCATCACGCTGGGCGCGAGGCGCAGGTTGGCGCCGTCGCGGCGAGCCATCTGCGGGACGCGCGCGCGGTAGCTGTACTCGACCGGCTGCTCGAGATCGTCGAGGTGATTGAAGTTCTGCTCCTCTAGGGTGAGCCCCGGGAAGAGACCACGAAGGGCGCGTTCGAAGCGCTCCGCGCGCGTGCCCTCGGCGGCGTAGGTGCTGCGGTACTGCTGGGCGCCGGCACCGACCACACGCTCGTGGACGTTGACGACAGCGGAGCCGTCCGCCGCGAGCTGGAGCTCCATGTGACGCTCGCGGAAGTTCTGATCGGGCGGCAGCACGGGCGTACGACGCAGCTCCGCGCCTTCGGGCCAGACGTGCAAGACGGTGACGCCCTGATCGCCCTGGGGCAGCTCGGTCGCGCCGCTGTGCTCGGCGGTTCCGTCGAGGTAGAGGTCGAGCGCGGGCACGTAGGCGATGGCGTGATCGAAGACCGCGAGGGACGCGGGCAGATCCGTGATGGCGCCGTTGCGACGTGTGCGCAGCAGCACGATGTGGGCGTCGATGCCCGCCTCGCGCAGCATGGCGTACATCACGGAGGCCTTGTCCTTGCAGTCACCGAAGCCGCGCCGGACGATGTCCGTGACGCGGTAGGGCTTGTAGCCGTGGATGCCGAATTCGAGCCCGACGTAGTGCGTGTTCTGCACGACCCAGTCGTGGATACGATCGACCTTCGTGCGCAGATCGGGCGCGTCGTCCACGAGCTGGTGCACGGTGTGACGCAGGTCGTCGTCGAGGTTGAGCTGATCCTCGATCAGGCCCCAGTACCAATGCCCCACGTCTTCCCAGGTGCTGTAGGTCGAGACGTGCAGGTAGGGCGCGATCTCGGACAGACCGGGCATGCCGGGCTCGGAGCGCAGCGCGGGGATGTCGTCCGCGAAGAAGTGATCCGTGCGCGTCCCGTTCTCCGTGCTCTGCTCGTGGTTCAGGCCATCGAGGTGCGGCTCGTTGAAGTAGAAGCGGCGGTGCTCGGGCGTGATCAGGACGTAGTCGCCACGCGTGATCGGCTGGAAGCTCTGCAGGAAGTGGAAGTCGCCGTAGTAGTCGGCGAAGAGGTTGCGGTGGCTGATGTCGTCGACGCGCCAGCGCAGCTCGACCACGTCACCGGCCTGGAGATCGGGGAAGACGACCACGTACTGACGCGTGTCGTAGTAGATGGCGTAGCGCGCATCGCCCGTCGATTGCTCGTAGTAGCGCACGGCCTCGAGGCGACGGCCGCCGCGGTAGACGCGCGCGAGGCGAACGTCGACGCGCTGCGAGCTGGGATCGAAGGGAATGCCGTAGACGCGCAGCTGGCGGGCGCCTTCGTCGTCGTGGATCTGCATGGCCACCTGACGGAAGGAGGAGCCGAGACCGTTCTCGTACACCGTGTTCACGGTCAGATCCTCGAGCGTGTTGATCGGGAAGCTGGCGTCCTCCGTGCGTCGCGCGAGGAGCGTGTCGGCGGCGACGGCCCAGCGCTCGTCCGCACGCTCTTCCGGCTGGATCTGCTCGAGCAGCTCGCGCGTCTCGGCGTCCTGGGGGCGCACGCTGAGCGCCGCACGCAGCGCCTCGCCGGCTGCGCCCGACTGATTCATGCGCAGGAGCAGCCTGCCCGTGGCGACTCGCGTCGGGGCCGAGTCGGGTGCGATCTCGTTGCCGTGGCGCAGGACGTCCAGAGCCTCGTCGCGATTGCCCAGCGCCTCGTCGATGGCCGCGATGTAGCGCAGGTTCGCCTGGTTGGTGGGCTGGAGCGTGCGCAGGACGGCGAGGTGCTCGCGCACGGCGTCGGACTCACCACGCCTCGAGGCGTCCCCGAGCAGCTCCTTGCGTGCACCGATATCGTCGTAGCGGGCGGCCAGGGCCTCGCCCAAGAGCTCGACGTAGAGGTCCACCCGATCCGTGAGGCGCGCGGCGTCGGCGCGATCGCGCAGGAACTGGTGGGCGCCGGCCGTGCGCGTGGCGATCGACTCGAGCAGCGAGCGCGCGGTCTCGTGCAGATCGAGGTTCTGCAAGATCGGGATGCGGAGCAGGATGGCTTCGATGCCGAAGCGACCATTGTCGTGAATGCGATCGAGGATCGGCAGCGCTTCCTCGGGCGTGAGCCCGCCGGCCGCGACGCTCGCCTGAAAGAGGAGCGACTCGGCGTCGTTGGGGAAGAGCTCGCGGGCCTTGGCGGCGAAGCGCATGACGTCGCCACGCTGCGCGGCCAGCTCTGCGGCCAAGCGCAAGCGAGGCACGGTCGGCTCGGCGTCGGCGGCGCGCGCGGCCAGCTGTCGTGCGCGATGATCGGCCTCGTCGTCGGCGCCCGTCAGGCTGAGAAAGCGCGCGAGGTCTTCCAGCGCCACGGGGCTCGCGTCGTCACCGGCGGCTGCGGCCTCGAGGCCCGTCAGCGCGGTCACGGGAGGCGCCGGTAGACGCAGGGTCGGCGCGTCGCCCGTGACGGCTGCGATCAGGCTCGGATCCACCGTGATGCCGCGGATGGGTGCGCCGTGGATGTCGCCGATGCGCAGGTAGAAGCCCCAGCTCGTGGAGGCCACGCAGCTCTTCACCAAGAGGCGGTTCTCGCCCCGACGCGCGGGCACCATCACCACCTGGCGATCGGGATCGGGCGAACGGTAGACGTTGTCCGTGAGCACGAGCTCACCGTTCCAGTAGACCTTGGTCGCTCCGCCTCCGCCGACCCACAGGCTCAGCGGCTGCTCTCGCTCGGAGTGCACGCTCGTCTCGGCGTAACCGCACACGCTCGAGTAGGGACGGAAGAGCGCGTCCATGTCCGTGTAGCCGTTCCACGACTCGGACGGATTGAGGCGCCAGGCGACCTCGCGCTCCTTGCCGGCGTAGCGTGCGTTGGCGTCGAAGGCGTCGCGGCGAGCCGCCTCGGGCGGGTCCTCGCGATCGAAGCCTTGCTTCCCCTCGTTGTCGAAGGGTCCAACCATCTGCCAGCGCGTGACGTAGCCGAGGTCGTCGATCACGCGACGCGCGTCGTCTAGGCGCCCCGCTCGAATCAAGAGCCGCGCACGCATGGCGTCGATGAAGGCGCGACGATCCGCCGGCAGGCGCCGGTTGCGCGAGAGCGCCTCGACCGCGTCCAGGGTGACGGGGGGCGCGCTGTCGCCGTAGTGCTGCATCAAGCGCACGAAGGGGATCTCCCATCGCGGCTTGCGGGCATCTCGGACGACCTCACGAGCCAGGTCACGCGTCAGCGCGTCGTACGGGTTCTGGGCGCTCGCCTGCTGGGCCATGCCGCTCGGAGCCGAGATCGACCACACGCCGAGGGTGAGGAATGCCGTCAGGGCGGCGCCGAGGAACAAAGCTTTTCGCGTCAATGGAAGTGGTCTCCGCGTCAGACGAGTACGACGCCGTGGCAGGGGCCGCAACCGTATCGACGCCCACCACGGCCGACAAGCGAGTGCGCACATTTGTTCCCACGACTACGACTTCTGGAGACCCGGATGTGGCGTCTGCGGCGGGGCTGCGATATGTCACCGCGCGTGATCCTCGGCCTCATACGCACCATGCGTCCCCACCAATGGGTGAAGAACCTCTTCGTGTTGGCGCCGCTGGTCTTCGCCAAGGAGCTCGGCACGCTCGCGCCCGCCCTGCGTACCGCGGCCGCCTTCGGGCTCTTCTGCCTGGCCAGCAGCGCGGTCTACATCCTGAACGATCTCGCGGATGTGGAGGCGGATCGGGCGCACCCCGTGAAGCGTCAGCGCCCGCTGGCGAGCGGCCAGGTGCCGACGGGCGTGGCGCGCGGCGTGGGTCTGTTCTTGGCGGGCTCCGTGCTCGCGGGCTCGGCCCTGCTGGGACCCTGGGTGTTCGTCAGCATCGGCGGCTACCTGGCGCTGAATCTGGCCTACACCTTCGGACTGAAGCGGGTGGCCTACCTGGACGTTCTGAGCATCACGGCCGGCTTCGAGCTCCGGGTGCTGACCGGGACCTTCGCCGCCCAGGTTCCTCCCACGGTCTACCTGCTCGTCGTCACCTTCCTGCTGGCGACCTTCCTGGGCTTCGGCAAGCGCCTGCACGAGCTCGTTCCCGGCGAAGGCACCAGCAAGCAGCGGTCGGCGCTCGCGGGCTACGACCGCAAGACCCTGCTCACGTTGCTCTACGTCACCGGGCTCGCGACCGTCGTCACCTATGTCGTCTACACCCTCGACCCGGCCAACCGCACGGCGTTCGGCACGGACTATCTGCTGCTCTCGGCGCCCATGCCCCTGTTCGGCGTACTGCGCTTCCTCCACCTCGTGCGCACGCATCCCGACGTCGAGAGCCCCACGGAGGAGATGCTCCGGGACAAGCCCTTCCTGGCCAACCTCGCGCTCTGGGCCGTGGTCGTGCTGGCGCTGATCTACTGGGCTTGAACCCGTAGGGCGAAGCGCTCGCGCGAGACGCGTCCGGCCAGATGGACTCGTGATCAATGATTAGGGCTTGTCCCCCGCCGAGCGACCCACCTCGACCCGGTGACGCGCGCGAACGTCAGGGCGTCGGGGGCGGCTCTGCGGCGACGGCGAAGAAGAGCAGCTCCACCGTGCCCGCGGGCGCGATGCTCGTGGGCGGCGTCAGCTCGAAGCGAAGACCGGCGGGCGGATCGGCGCCGAAGGCTTGCTGGAGGGCTGCCTGTTGACGACGCCCGAGGGCGCCATCCCCCGAGAGGGTGATCGCGACGGCACCACGCGGATGCGCGCGCAGCAGATCCAGCAGGTGATTCAGGCGCACCGTGGCCGGACGCGGCCCGTGCGTGAAGATCCCCTCTGCGCGCACGACGAGGCCTTCGGGACGCGCCTCGAGCACGAAGCCTCGATCGCGCGCCGCGGCCTCCAGGCTGGCCCGTTCGCCAGCTGCCGGGGGCTGCGCCGCGCGTGCCCGACCCAGGAGCGTGAGCGCCCGGGAGAGCGCGCCGTCCGCGGTCTGCAACGCCAGCACAGGATCGTTCGACTCGCTCGCGAGGGACGCACGCAGGGCGCCGACGTCGGCCGGGGCCGCGCCCATCACCTCGGCGGCGGCGAGCACGAGCTGCGCGCGCAACGTCAGTGCCTGGGCGGCTCGCTGACGCGCCGCGGCCACTGGACCGGCGTTGCGCGCGCTGCGCCGTGTCTCGTCCTCCTCGGCCTGGGCGAAAGCCTGGCGGGCTTGGTCACGCGCGAGATCGCCGGCGAGATCCTGCGCCAGCGCGCGGGCCTCCTGCTCACGCAAGGTCTCCAGGCGCACGGCCTCCACCGTCGCGGCCTCCTCACGCGCCTCGGCCTCCCGCTGCGCCTGCTCCAGCGAGACACGCTCGGCCTGGGTGCCCGCCGCCTCGAGCAGCAAGCGCGCACGCGTACGCTCGTCGGCAGCCGCCGCGGCGTCTCCGGCGTCCTCGGCCGCGAGCATGAGCTCGCGTGCACGATCGGCCTCGGCCATCACCTCGGGCGCCGCGCTGCGAGCGCTCCCCGCGTCGGGCGATTCGAACTCGGCCCGCAGAGTGTCCGTGTGCGCCGGAGCACCGCCGCAGGCCAGGCAGGCCATCAGCGCGACCGTCGCAGAGAGCCGCCGCAGACTAGCTCGCATCGGGCACGCCTCCATCGGCCGGGCCCGCGTCCACGGCGTCCGCGGCGGCTTGCTCGTGGGCCGCGCGCTGGGCGCGGATCGCCTCGAGGGCCTGGCGAGCATCCTGCACGCGCGCCTCGGCCATGGCGGCGCGGCGGACGGCGGCGGAGGTGGACGCCCGCGCCGAGGCCCGATCGCGGCGTGCGCGCCAGAGCGTCATGGCGGCGTCCGCGATGTCCAACGCCCGCTCGGCCTCGGGCGCGTGCGCCTCCTGGATCGCGCGCTCGGCCACCGACACCGCACGACGGGCCTGCTCCAACAGAGCGTCGGCGTCAGCCACGGGAGGCAGCGCCGATAAGCGTGCGAGCTCGGCCTGCGTGCGCTGGAGGTGACTCGGAGCTTCGGCCGCGGCGACGGGCGCCGCGAACAAGAGAGCCAGGACGAGCAGGACGCGCATGGCCGTATCCAACCACGGCCACGGAGACAGCGCACGCTTCAACTAGGGAGCGGCAGCACCCAGAAGCGAATCAGCACGAAGTGGGTCGCCACCGCGGCGATCACCAAAGCGTGGAAGATCTCGTGATAGCCGAAGATGCGCGGGAAGGGGTTGGGGCGCCGGAAGGCGTAGACCAGCGCGCCCACCGAGTAGGCGACGCCGCCGCCGAGGATGAGGCCCAGCCCGGACCAGCCGACCGTGTCGATCAAGTCGGGCACGGCGGCCACGCCGATCCAGCCGACGGAGAGATAGACCAGGCTGCGCACCCATTTCGGAGCGCCTGGCCAGAAGAGGGTCAAAAGCACGCCGAGGCCTGCCAGGGCACAGACCGCCGCGAACACGAGCTCGTCCCCGCGTCCCGCCAGCGCGACCACGAAGACCGGCGTGTACGTACCCACGATCAGCCCGAAGATCATCGCGTGGTCGAGGCGCCGCATGCGCGGATACCAGGTGTCGGACCAGGCCACGCGATGCAGCAGCGCGCTCGAGCCGAAGAGCCCTACGACGCTGCCGGCGAAGATGGCCGCGGGCCACCACATGCCGTCACGCTGACTCGCGACCAGCCAGATGCCGGCCGCCAGGAAGAGGAAGAAGGCCCACAGGTGCAGAACGCCGCGCATACGAGGCGGGCGGGCGTTCTTCTCGGGCAGTTCAGGCACCTTCCAAAGGTAGGTCCGACGGGCAGGGGCGTCCGTCACCACTCGGTCATTAATCGCGGCTGGCGGGAGAGCGGACTTCACGTTCGCATCGTTGTGCACGGTTACGGTGCAGAACCGGCACGGTCCCGGAATTGAACCAACGATTGCTGCGAGCTCCACAGGCCCATCGCGAACGGGACTCAGCGAGCGAGGACGAGGCGTGTCTCGAGCTCCTCGTGTCGTCGGTGGCTCGCAGCCTCGCACAGGCTGCCCTGCGCAAGCGCGAGGGCTCGTCGCACGAGCTCGTGGGCTTCGGGCTCGCGGCTCTGAGTCGGTGACCAGAGTTCACGTGACACGTGGTTGGCGCCCGAGCATGAACCCACAACGCAGCCGCCGACGAAGTGAGATACTCGCCAGCTCCATTGGCCCAACACGGGAATGCACCGCTCGACCTGTGCGCGCACGCGCACAAAACGATCGCAGCGGCTGCACATTGATTTAGAATTACAAAGTAATAACGAACAGATGACGTCCTTTTTCGCCATTCGCGAATTGCGAATATCATCAAGCCGTGCTCAAGCCGCAGGACATACTCGTGACGCTCAAGCTCGCTGCTCACGAGGGCGAACCTTGGACCTACGAAGCTCTCGCCAGCGAGCTGGGGATGAGCGCCCCGGGGGTCCACGCGGCGGTCGATCGCGCCGGGACCTGCGGTCTCCTGAACCCGAAGACCCGTACTCCGCTTCGGCCCGCGCTGCTCGAGTTCCTCGTCCATGGCGTGCGCTACGTCTTCCCGGCCGAGCTTGGCCGTCGTCGTCGCGGGATGCTCACAGGTGCTTCGGCTGTGCCGCTGTCACAGCACCTCGCATCGACCGAAACCAGCCCGCTCGTCTGGCCCTACGCGCGGGGAGAGGCCCGAGGCGAGTCACTCACGCCACTGTGCGAGACCGTCCCGATCGCGGCGGATCGAGACCCCGAGCTGTACGCTCTATTGACCCTCGTCGACGGCATCCGGGTTGGAGGCGCACGCGTGCGAGAGGTCGCCGCCGGCGTGCTCACGGAGTTGCTGCGGCGATGAGTCAGCCTCGCCGCCCTGCCGACCTGCTCGCCATCGTGGGAGGCAAGCTTGCCCGCCTGCCCCGCCGAGTCGTCTTCGTGGGTGGAGTGACGACCGAGGGCCGCTCTTCCTGGCCACGAAGATCGAAGCTTTCGGCGGACGAGGGGGCGGCGACTTCTGGTCGAGCAAGGACATGGAAGACATCGTTGCTCTCCTCGACGGACGACTCGAACTGGCGGCGGAGATTGCAGCCGCCGACGAGGTGCTGCGCACCTTCATCCGCGAGACGTTTGGAGCGTGGCTCGAAGGCGGGGAGTTTCGCGACGCCATTGCGGCGCACCTGGCAGGTGACGCGGACAGTCAGGATCGTGCCGAGGTCATCGTGGAACGAATCGACGAGATTCTCGCTCGGAGCTGAGCACTTGGAGCAGCGAATCTCCCACCCACGTAGCCCTCGCGGTCGTCATCGGGCATCGTGTGCGCATGAAGCGCAGGTCCTGGTCTTCACTACTCGCTCTCGTCGCGCTCGCTTGCGTTCTGCTCGCGCCTCGGGCTCGCGCCTACGAGGTGGCGGACCTCGATCCGCCGGCGGACACGCCGGACGCCCAGGCGGAGACTTCGCCACCGGCCGTGCCCTTCGCGCAGAGCTACACGCGCGATGCGGTGGCGGCTGACGACGCGCGCGCGTCCGCAGTGGGCGCGCAGATTTTGGCCGATGGAGGCAACGCGGCGGACGCGGCGGCGGCGACGATGCTGGCGCTGGGCGTGGTGAATCCGGCGTCGAGCGGGCTCGGTGGCGGTGGCTTCGCGCTCTACTACCGAGCGAGCGATCACTCGCTGACCTTCCTCGATTTTCGCGAGCGCGCACCGGCGGCTTCGACCTCCGACATGTTCGAGGATGCGGCGCCCGGCGGCGAAGGGCCGCTGAACACAGCGTCGCAGCTCGGCGGCCTGGCCGTGGGCGTACCCGGCGAACCCGCGGGCGTGGCGGAGCTGGCGCGTCGTTTCGGGCGGCTTCCGCTCGCGCGCGTGGTCGCGCCTGCCGCGCATCTGGCGGATGGTTTCGAGGCCTCGGATCAGCTGACGGAAGCGCTCTCCGCCTGGCAAGAACAGCTCGCGCGTGATCCAGGCATGCGTCGTTGGTACGGCACGTCCGGCGCCCTCGCGCACATCGAGCGACCCGACCTCGCCCGCACCTTGCGCGAGTTCGGACGCCGGGGGCCACGCGCGATCTACGGAGGCCGCGTGGGACGCGCCATCGTGCAGCGCGTGCGCGAGAGCGGCGGCATCATGACGATGCAGGATCTCGCGGACTACTCCGTGGTCGAGCGCGAGCCGCTGCGCGCGGATCACCTGGGCTTCACCTGGGTCACGGCGCCTCCCCCGAGCGCCGGCGGCTACACCATGCTCGAGAGCCTCGACGTGCTCGAGCGTATCCCCGCGCGTTGGCGTGGCGCGCCCTCGACCCCGCCCGACGTGCACTGGCTGCACGCGCTGGCCGAGTCGTGGAAGGGGCCCTTCCTCGATCGACAGCGCTACTTCGGTGACCCCGACCAGGTCGCGCTCCCCCTCGCGGCGTTGATGAACCCCGAGCGTGCCGCGGTTCGCGCGGCGACCTTTCACCCGACGCTCGCGCTGCCGCCGCTCTGGTACGAACAAGCGCTGCCCGACGCGCCGCGCGTCGCGCCGAGCGAGGACCACGGCACGTCGCACCTGTGCGTCGTGGACGCCGAGGGCAACGTGGCCGCCGTGACCACGACCGTGAACCTGGTCTTCGGCGCGCGCATCTCTGCGGCGGGCATCGTGCTCAACGACGAGATGGACGACTTCGCCAGCGCCGTCGGCGAAGCCAACGCCTTCGGCTTGCCGGGAGGCGCCGCCAACCTACCCGCGCCGGGCAAGCGCCCGGTGTCGACCATGTCGCCGACGATCGTGTTCCAGAACGGCGAGCCCGTGCTGTGCATCGGAGCCGCGGGCGGTAGCCGCATCGTCACCGCGACGGAGCAGGTGGCCGTGAACGCCTTGATGCGGTCGGGGCGCATCAGCGACGCTATGGCCGCGCCGCGCATCCATCACCAGGGCTTGCCCGACATCTTGTACAGCGAGGAGTTCGCGCCCCTTCCGTTGGACGTGCTCGCGACCCTCGTCGCCCGCGGTCACCGTATGGAGACCATGGGTCACGTCGCCGCCGTGCAGGCGATCCGCATGCGACGCGTGGACGGCGCGGTCGTGCTCGACGCCGCCAGCGACCCACGCAAAGGCGGCCGCTCCGCGGGCGCCGATCGCTGAGTCCTCTGCCCTGAAGTTCGATTGAATTGGAGGGCTGCGGAGACTAGCGCGGGCGCGCACAGCCGCGGAACAATCCTGAAGGGCGCGGTTGCAGGAGTCGCGAGGA
>Ga0100379_10001024_pt1 | contig 28931 bp, 27 predicted proteins | sample CryGeymeta201503_FD_80418 | JGI IMG/M metagenome (GOLD analysis project Ga0100379, IMG submission 80418) | Groundwater microbial communities from Crystal Geyser aquifers in Utah, USA - Crystal Geyser metaG 2015-03 | ecosystem: Environmental > Aquatic > Deep subsurface > Groundwater | place...
CCAACCGGAGAAAGTGATTTGAAAAAAATTTCTAGCAGGGACCCTGACGAGGTTTTTCGTTTAACTTGCAATAAATTTATTGAAGCTGTTTCTGGTTCAGGTGATAATATGGCTTGGTCTAGTAGGTTAGCGCTGGGTTCAGATTATGCAATTTCAACTCCTCCGGAGACAGGAATAGAATATAATAACTATATTAGAAAAATTGGCGATATTCCTTTTGGCGCCGCTTCTTGGCCGACTGACTTTAGTTTGTCTGGGAGCGAACGAGTTCCACTTTATAATCAATATTCTGTTAAAAATAAAGATGATGTTTTCGCTGGACGACCTTATGGCTGTGAAGTTAATGGCTCAAGTGATATTAATGGAATTGTTAATTGTTCTCGTATTGGTTATTGTAGCGCTAATCCTGATGTTTATTGTTTACTTGATTCTGGCTGGAGTAATAAGGGAACGACAATAGAAACCAGTATTAAGTATTTTACTGCCAATACTTATGATATTGCTCGTCATTCTTGTGGTTCTTTTGGAACTTGTCAGCCTTTATGGACCTTTAATACAGCTAATGCCGTAAATTTTGCAAATGCCACCAACGGAGCTCTAGGCCAATTATTTGTTCAAGCCCCAGTTGCTTATGAATTTAAAGATAATGCGGGAGGCTATGTTAGTACTCTTGGTTATTATAATCCTATTGATACAGAGATAACTGATGAGCCAGAAATTAAAAATCTTAAAATTTTTAGAGCCGACACGAGTGTTCAGTTGAATGTCGGATCTACTATTAAAGCTGGTAATTATCGTTTAGAATTTAATTCAACTATTGATCCTAATCGTCAGCCACTGAAAGAAATATTTATTGATTGGGGCGATGGCTTTAAACAAGTTATTATTGGCGAGGATTCAAAAAGTAGTTCATCCGGAACTCAGCATGTTTTCTATCATTTCTATCCTAATAATAGAAACTCAACTGATATTAAGGTTAGGGTTTATGATAATTGGGGAGCTAGTTCGCCCGAGATTACTTTGACTAGATAATTATTTCACTGTTAAGAAAAAAGAAAATAAGGTATAATTTAAAAAGAATTAAGTTTAGTTGCTTATGCGTCTTGATGATAATTTATTAGAAAGAATTGATGATGAGAATGAAGATGAAGATTCCTTTTCTGATGATCAATCTGACGATGAGTCTTATAGCCAAGACGAAGAAGATGGCCAAATAGGTAATCAAGGCCGGGGAAGGGATGATGTTGATGATAGCGCTCCCCAGTCTTTAAGAGAGGCGAGAATAATGGAAAAAGCTAAACTTGATAATCAGAGTAAAAAGGAAGAAGCAAAAAAAACAGTAGAAGCAGATGCGTCTTCAAAACTTTTGACCGTATGTTTTTCCTTGAAAACTTTAAGTGCTTCTTGGGGATTATCTGCTCTTTACGGCAATGTTCATCTTTTTTTAAAGATGACGATTAATGATAAATTAAGAGGGCTAAGTCTAAAGGAGTCAATGATATTGGCCTTGGTAGATGTCATAATAATTTTATTAATTATTATCCAGGTCTCTCTTATTGCCTTAATTGTTGGCTTTATTAAAAATCCTTTAGAAGCTATTAAAAGTATATTAGAAAGCGTGTTTTCAAACTGGAAAAATATTTAATTGGTTTTATTAAAAAATAAGTTGTAAAAAAATGAAAGTTAATATTTTTAAGAAAATAAATAACTCATTGGGAAAAAAATCAATAATTATTATTGCTGTTTTGGTTTTTCTTGGCTTATCTTTAGCGGCTCCAGCTTTTGCTGAGCCTAGCGATTGGCCGGCTCAGGTTATTGGTGGAATTCTCGGAATCATTATTAGTGCCGTTGGTCTTATTTTAATTTTAGCTATTAAGACCTTAATTTTAGTTGCTAATTATTCAACTTTTCTTGACTCAGGCGCTGTTACTTTTGGTTGGGTTATCGTTCGTGATCTTTGTAATATGTTTTTTGTTGTTGTTCTTTTGATTATTGCTTTTGGAACAATTTTAAATATAGAAAAATATAATTATAAAAAGTGGTTGCCTAAGTTAATTTTGATGGCAATTTTAATTAATTTTTCTAAAACTATTTGTGGCGTTTTAATTGATGTGGCTCAAATAGTGATGCTTACTTTTGTTAATTCTTTTAGCACTATTGGCACCGGTACCCTAGTAGATGTTTTAGGGATTACTGAAATTTTAAATTTATCCAAAACAAGTGAGGAGGTTGGCTTTTGGACTGTTGTTGGCGCTTATTTACTAGGACTTGCTTATGTTATTATTTCTTCCATTGTTCTTTTTACTATGGTGGCAATGTTAGCTATTCGGATTGTTATGATTTGGATTTATGTTGTTTTATCGCCTTTAGCTTATCTTTTATCAGCTTTTCCCGGGGGTCAATCTTATGCCTCAAAATGGTGGAGTGAATTTACTAAAAATTTAATTGTTGGTCCAGTTTTAGCCTTTTTTCTTTGGCTTTCTTTTGCGGCTTTAACTGCCGATAAAGTAAGAGATACTACAAATATAGATCAGGTTGCCGAGAAAGACCAAGTAGAGTTATTAGGTTTTGACCCCAAAGAGTCTGGCGCCTTAGGGACTAATGCTTCTAGTCCGGGTGCCTTGATTAAATTTGTCATTGCGATCGGCATGCTTGTTGGCGGTCTTAAGATTGCTCAAGAAGTTGGTGGCGCCGCCGGTTCTATGGCGGGCAAGGGCATGGCAGCGGTTAATAAAGCGGGCAAGATTGGCTTAGCGGGAGCGGCGGCAATTACGGGAGTAAGAGCGGCTAAGGGAATTTATAAAAATTATAGCTCTGCCAGAAAATCAGCGCGAGAAGATAAATATAAAAATGCGGCGGTTAAGATGGCGGACGGAATTGGAAGGGTTAAAAAAAGTGTCGGCGATACTGTTACTGGGGGTTTACAAAAAGCTAAAACTAAAGTTTTTGGTGGCGCTGGAGCAGACGCTAAAAGGCTTCAAGCTGAGGCTAGAGTAGAAAGCGCAGAAATTGATGAGATAAAACAGAATCTTAGCCAGAAGCAGGGTAAAGTTGGTGATTATGAGTATGATGAAAATCTTAAGAGTTGGCGTCATAGTAAAACAAGAAGAAGAACTAGTGAAGAATTAGTCAGGAAAAATGCGGATGGGATTATTAAAACTAAGGGTGATATTGTTAATGCTAAACAAAAAGAGGCGGAGGAAAAGCACTCTAAGCAACAAAAAATAGATGATGTCTTGAAATACGGAGCTTTAGCTGCTGGTGGTGCACTTGGACTTGCTACTGGTGGAGTACCGGGGCTTCTTGTTGCTGGCGGGGCGATGTTTGGTGCTTCACGTGGTTATGATAAATTTAAAAATGCTGGCAAAACAGATTTAGACGTTGCTTCCAATTTCCGTCTTAATGAGATCAAAAAAGAGAAAGATGCTTTAAAGGATGAGGATAATGGAAGTGTAATGACTAAGATGGATGATCGCAGTCTTAGTGCATTTGAAAGAGCGGCCGCCGCTTTAGAAGCAATGGCAAGAGGCTTACTTACTTCTGAACAAGCAGAAGATAAGAAAAAAATGATTGCAAATGAGGTTGGTGGGGCTGATGAGAATGGTAATTTTAAGGATAAAAAAGTTGGTAGTTATTTTGAATCAATTGCTGAAAGAAAAAATATTTCCGCCACTAATGATTTTCAAAATTTAAATAGCAAGAATCAAGAAATAAAAAGTCGCGCTGAAAAAAATATTAGAGACAAGGTTGAGAGCGGAACTTATAGCCTAGAGTCTCTTGACTTAGGAGCTATTAAAGCGATTGGCCCTCAGTTAGTTGCTCTTATGAAGGTGAAGGATTTTGGAACTCAATTTACTGCCATGAAAGACCAAGCTAAAAAACGAGAAATCGTCGAGTTGTTAAAAAAATTGGCTGCCAATAAAGATGCTAAAGGGTTGCCACTTGGTGGTATTGAAAGAAATAATGCGGAAGCGGCGAAATTAGGAGCGATGAAAAAGTTAAATCAAGCTACAGATTTAGATACAGCAACCGCCAGTATTTCTAATCCAGTAGATAGACAGGTTAAAAAAGAAGCGATTTTAGCTGATATATCTTTTACTCAATTGAATGATGTTTTTAATGGTAATGATAAAAAACAACAAGATGCAATTGTCGAAGCTATAAAAGAGTCTAGTCATGCAGATAAGCTTAGTATTTTTGTGACAGCTGAGAAGGCTTTAAAAGGAGACTCACCTTCAGCCAAAGCTTTACGCAAAACCCTTTTAGAGGCTTAACAGGTAAGAGTCGAACTTGAAATTGTTAAAAAATAAAATTTAAACTATGGCGATAAATATAATTGACAATAAATTTAATGAGAAATATGGTAATTTACCAGAAGAGGCAAAGTTTTTTTTCAGTTCTGAAAAAAATGGAAAAAATATTTTATCCCTCGCTTCCGAGTATAATGTAGAGTCGGACATTGTTTATTCTTTAGTTTTTTTAGCAGTTAATTCCGGTTTTGATTTCTCTCTACTTGAGGAAAAAATTAAAACTTTAAATTTAAGCGGAATAAGTGCGACAAGATTTTGGCAGGATTTTATTGGTCGCTTATTATTGCCAATTTCTGAGGTGATGGAAGAAAGTTCTGAAGGGAAAGTTAATATCGCCAAGGTTTTAAAGAATGCAGGAGGTAAAGTGGAAAAATATCAGAGCTATGTTAATGAATTAAGAAGTGAAATTGAGGATGATATTTTAAAAACAGCCCAAGAAGAAGTTGAGGCTTATAAAAAAATTTTTGATATTAAAGAAGAGAGTCAATATATTTTTAATCTTTTATCAGAAGATATTTTAATTATTTTAAATTCTAGCAGTTTTGAGGCGGCCGCTGCTTTAAATCGTAGTTTAATTTTTCTTTTATTTAATGCTGATAATTTTAAGGATGAGGCTTTAAGAAAAATTTTTGCTAATAAGGAATTAATTGGCGAAGCAAAAATTTCTATTGATGATAAAGAGGTCGCGCCCACAGTTTCTGCTTGGCTCAAAGATTTTATCAAAAATAACGGCTCAAGCTTGTTTGATGATTTAATTTTAGCTCAATATTTAAACACCTCTTCAAATGCCAGAGCCCTTAAGTCTAAAGAAAAAGAGACTTTAGGAAATTTAATTCGTTTTTATAAAAATATTACCTTTTTTCCAGAAAGTATGAACGAAATTCCGCCTCAAAAATGGCAAATATTTCCTTTTGACGCGACTAGTTATTGGCAAGAGATTGAGGGCTCGGTAAAAAATAAAAAACAACTCGGCCTACCAACAGAATCGGAAATAATTGAAGAAGAAGCTTGGTCGGATGATGATGTTTTAAGTGAAAAAGATTTTAAGCCGGAAAATTATGATGATAGTAAGGAGCTTAGAATTTTACGAGAGTTATTATCTTCTTTTCCGCCAGCTAGTTTAGAAAGAAAAGCAATTAACGAAGAAATTAAACGACTTGAGCGAAATAAAAAATAAAATGTTTGATTATTTACAACAATTTAATAATTTACCAAATACTTTACGTGATAAAGTTTCCTCGCCAGCAGCAATGCGAGCGGTTTTGGCTTTGGAGTTAAAATATAAAGTTGATTTAGCGGCTCTGGTGATGAAAGTGATGACAAAAACTTTAAAAGTTAAGGATTTGCCAGAATATTTTGTTAATGAATTTTCTTTAAGTCAGAATGACGCCATCGCTCTGAAGGAAGAAATGTTAAAAGAAATTTTTGCTCCAGTTAGTGAGTATTTATCTTTAGATGAAACTAAAAAAATTCCTGAAGTTAATAAGTTTCCCTTAGCCTTAATTAAAGAGGCTGGCTTATCTTTGCCAAGTGAAGATCTTTATATTCGCTTGGAGAATATAATGCTAACTTTTTTAAAAGGAGTCAGGACCAAGATAGACGCTAAGAATTCTTTGATGAAAAAAGTCGAGTTTGGTGGTCTAGGTTTAACTCAAGAAGAGGCGGATAGAATTGTTAAATTAGTTGAGAAGCAAGAGGAGGAAAGAAGCATGTCAGCTGCTCAGGCGGAAATTAAGAGTTCTTCAGTTGACCAGGCTATTATAAATCAAGTAATAGAAGGCGAAATTTCAGCCACGCCAACAACAGAAAAAAGCTCAAGAGAAAAGCTCAATCAAATTATCATGGCGGCGGAAACAAATTCGTCCCAAGTTTATGATTTAAAAAAATCTTTGGCTGAAAAAACAAATAAAGAAGAAGCAGAGCAAAATCTTTTACCATTAACAAACGACAGACTTAAACTTGAGGAAAAATTAGAATTAAAATCTGAAACAACTTCAACACCAACTTCAACACCAACTTCAACACCAACTTCAACACCAACTTCAACACCAACTTCAACACCAACTTCAACACCAACTTCAACACCAACTTCAACACCAACTCAGGAAACAGTACCAACTTCAGTTCAAGCAAATAAAATTGAAACAGAAAAACCGACGATTAGAGAAGTTGACTCAAAAACAGACTGGAAACAAGAGCGAGAAGATTACGTTTCTCCTAACACCTTAAATTTCAATTTTAAACGTCCGGCGCCAACTTCAAGCAAACCAAGAATGGAAGATATTAAACCGGTCGCAAAGGCGATGGGGCCAATTGATGAATTAGCTTTTCTTGATTTAACAAATTTTCGACGACTTTCTAATAAAGCTGATGAGGCCGTCTTGAAGATTTTTAATAAAATTAAATTGTTGGAAAAAGATGGCTATGATAAAATGGTTTCAGGGGTAAAAGCTTGGCGTCAAAATGAGGTTAATCGTTTATATATAAAAATTGGACAAGAGGCTCTCCTTAAAGATTTATCTTTACAGGATGTTATTGTTGAGCGCCAAAAGAGAAATATGCCTTATTTAAAAATTGAAGAAATTAATGCAATTTCTAAATTAAACGGAAGATTATCTTTTTAAAAAAATGCAACAATTTGTCGTACCACAATTTATTGATGTTGAAGCAAAAATTATCGGACCAATTACCGCTCGTCAGTTTTTGATTTTTCTTGCCGCCACTTTAATCATTGCTCTTTGTTATCGCTTGCTTCATTTTACTCCTTTTTTGATAGTCACAATCGTAGTTGTTAGTTTAGCGGGGACTTTTGCTTTTGTTAAAATAAATGGTCGGGCTTTTCATTATTTCGTTTTAAATTTATTACAAACAACTCGCCGCCCCAATACTAGAGTTTGGAATCATAAAATTGTCATTAACGAGCAAGTAGAAAAAACACCAATTCAAAAAATTGATTATCAACCACTGCCAAAAAGAGAGTATAAAAAATCAAGATTAGCGGAAATTTCTTTAATTGTTGATACTAGCGGCAAGTATAAAGGGGAAAATCAGAAATTTTAAAATATAATTATGGCTCAAAACAAAATCAGAAATTCAACCCAAGAACATCTTAGCATTGCTGAAATCAGGGATGGTATTGTTGTTTTAAAAGATGGGACTATGCGTGCGGTTATTATGGTTTCTAGTATTAATTTTTCTTTAAAAAGTGAAGATGGTCAAAACGCGGTCATTGGTGCTTATGTTAGATTTTTAAATAATTTAAGTTTCCCCTTACAGATTCTTATTCAGTCTAGAGAATTGGACATTGATAATTATTTAGAATATTTAAAAGTAAAAGAAAAAGAACAAACAAATCGTCTATTAAAAGTCCAGACTGCTGATTATATTGAATATATTAAAGAGTTAACTTCTTTAGGAAAAATAATGAATAAGAGATTTTTTGTCGTTGTTCCTTATAGTGCTCTATCGGATAAACGAAAAGGTTTCTTTAGTCTTTTAGGAGAAGCTCTGCGTCCAGCAACAATTTTAAAATTGAAAGAAAAAACTTTTAGAAATTACCAAGAGATGCTTGATCGTCGCGTTGAGAGTGTTGTTGGCGGTTTAGAATCAATGGGAGTCGCAACTAACAGACTTGATACCCAAAGTTTAATCGAATTATATTATAAAACCTATAATCCGGAATCATCAAAAAATCAGAATTTACCAGATTTAGATAAAATGAGAGTTGAACGCTAATTTTTTCCTATGATAAATTTTAATAAAAAAGCAAGCAAAAAAATAAAGATGAATGAGCCGGTTTCTTTCAGAAAAAAACCGGAAGGTTCTTCGATTGAGGACGACCCTCGCTTGACCAGAGAAATTATTGAAGAAGAAAAGATTTTTCGTCGTGGAGTTTTATCAGTTCGTGATATTATTGCCCCAGCCGCTTTAAAAGTTGAAGCGAATAATATTCGTTTGGGTAATAAATTTTTGCGAACAATATTTGTTGTTGCTTATCCTCGTTACATCTCGGTTGGTTGGTTTGCGCCGATTATTAATTTGAATATTAATTTTGATATTTCCATGTTTTTCTATCCGGTTGCCAGTTCTATCGTTTTAAAACAATTAAAAGATAAAGTTGGTAATTTAGAAGCACAAATTATCGCTGATGCTGATAAGGGGGCCGCTCGTGATCCTTTAAGAGAAACGGCTTTACGAGATATTGAATACTTACGAGACGCCCTAACTCAGGGAACGGAAAAGTTTTTTCAATTTGCTCTTTACATTACTTTATATGCTGACAACAAGGAGGGTCTTGATCGATTATCAGACCAGGTTGAAGATATTCTTGGTTCACGTTTAGTTAACTCTCGACGAGTTTATTATCAAGCTGAACAAGGTTTTAATTCAACTTTACCCCTAGGAAATGACGAGCTTTATATTACTTTTAATATGAATTCCTCACCGATTGCCTCCTCTTTTCCTTTTATTTCCTCAGAACTAACGAGTGATAATGGAATTTTATACGGAGTTAATCGTCATAATAATAGTTTAATTATTTTTGATCGCTTTTCTTTACAGAATGCAAACTCAGTTGTTTTTGCTACTTCTGGGGCGGGAAAAAGTTATGCTATTAAATTAGAAATTTTACGTTCCTTAATGCTCGGAGCTGAAGTTATTGTTATTGACCCAGAAAGAGAATACAAACATCTCGCTGAAGCAGTTGGTGGAACCTATATTAACATTTCTTTATCATCTGATAATAAAATTAATCCTTTTGACTTACCAACATCAATTGGTGGTGATGCTAGACCAAAAGATATTATTAGAAGCGCAGTTATTACAATTAAAGGTTTAATTAAGCTGATGATCGGTAGCCTTAATTATGATGAAGATTCTTTAATGGATAGAGCCTTGCTTGAAACTTATGCCAAAAAAGATATTACCCCCGACGCCGACCTCTCAACGATTGAGCCGCCAGTTATGTCTGATTTAGAACAAATATTAGAGGGAATGGAAGGTGGAAACGATTTGGTTTTACGATTAAAAAAATATACCAAAGGAACTTTTTCTGGTTTATTAAATAATCAGACTAATGTTCAGATGGATAACCAATTAGTTTGTTTTTCCGTTCGTGATTTAGAAGATGAGCTTAGGCCGATGGCAATTTACACAATTGTTAATTACATTTGGAATATTGTTAGAAGTGAGATGAAAAAAAGAATTTTAGTTATTGATGAAGCTTGGTGGATGATGCAAAATGAAGATAGTGCTAAATTTATTTTTGCTCTTGTTAAGCGTTGTCGTAAATATTATTTAGGAGTTACTACAATCACTCAGGATGTTAATGACTTTTTAGCCTCGCCTTATGGTCAAGCGATTGTTAATAACTGTTCTTTACAGATTTTAATGAAGCAGGCCCCAGCTGCAATTGATCAAATTCAAAAAACCTTTTTATTAACTGAGGGTGAAAAATATTTATTACTTGAATGTGGTATTGGTGAAGGGATATTTTTTGCCGGCAATAAACATGTGGCGATGAAAGTTGTTGCTTCTTATACTGAAGACCAATTAATAACTTCTGACCCACGTCAATTATTAGAAATTGAAGAGGCAAAAAAAGAATTTGCTGAGAGTCAGGGTTTAGAATAGGGCGTTCTAGTTTCAAAAGAATTAATTTTTAAAAATATATGGATAATAACAGAAAAAAAATTGGCATAGTTTTAATAATTTTAGGGCTTATAATAATTGCCTTAATAATTTATTTTGCCTTTCTAAAAAAGGATAAAGAGGAGCCAATTATAACTGAAACTCCTGTAGTTGAGCTGCCTTTACCGACTGGAGATGATTTAACAAACCCTGGAGATAGGCCTCGCTCTTGGCAGCCGAACTTAAATAATGAGGTGGAGCACGTTTTAAATGAAACTGATTTAGAAAAACGAGCCAAGGCTTTTGCTGAAAGATTTGGTTCTTATTCGAATCAATCAAATTATACTAATTTTTCTGATTTGGAAATATTTATGACTAAAAGTTTTAGGGAATGGTCAAAATCTTATGTTGAAGACTTAAGAGAAAGCGCTCCTAGTTATGAAGTTTATTATGGAATAAGTACAAGGGCCTTAACAACCGAATTGATTAGTTTTGATGAAGCAACGGGTAAGGCCGAGATTAGTGTTTTAACTGAGAGAAGTGAATCTTCAGCTGATGGTGGTGATTTAGAACCCTATCAACAAAAAATACTTTTAGAGTTCAATAAATTAGCTAATGACTGGTTAGTTGATGCGGCTTATTGGGAAAAAAGATAAAATTATGGCAGGAATGAGAAAAATATTTGCTTGCACAAATTGTGGCGCCCAATCTCCAAAATGGAGTGGGCGCTGTTTGGAATGCGGTTCTTGGGGAACTTTGCTTGAAGAATTGTTAGACGATAAGGAAATTAAAAAAGAAGCGCTGAAAAAAATTAGCGGTGCCGAGATGATTTCTCTTGGCTCTTTAAAGCAAGAAAAATTAATTCGCTTTAAAACTAATATTTCTGAAATCGATAGGGTCTTAGGCGGGGGCATTGTTCCTGGTTCTTTAATTTTATTGAGCGGCGAACCAGGAATTGGCAAGTCAACTTTAGTGGCTCAAATTGCTTCTTTAGCCGGGGAGGGCGAGGTTACGGCCTATGTTAGCGGTGAAGAATCAGCCCTACAAGTCCGTGATCGGATGGATCGTTTAGAAGTTAATTTTGAAAAAATTAAATTTATTTCTGAGACTAATGTCGAAAAAATAATTGCCGCTATTTTAAAAGAGAAGCCAGCGGTTTTAGTGGTTGATTCAATTCAAACAGTTTATTCCTCTTTAATTCCTTCTGAGGCTGGAGGAATTTCTCAAATCAGAACGGCGGCAGTTAAATTTTTAGAACTCGCTAAAGAAAATAATATTGCCGTTATTTTAATCGGACACATAACTAAAGACGGTCAAGTTGCCGGTCCGAAATCATTAGAACATATAGTTGATACAGTTTTATATCTTGAAAATGAAGCGGGCAGCAACCATTGTTTTCTAAGAGCAACAAAAAATCGTTTTGGTTCAGTTAATGAGCTCGGAGTTTTAGAAATGACGGGCAAGGGTTTTAAAGAAATTAAAAATCCGGGGGCAATTTTTATTGAAAGTCTTGGTAATAATTTATCTGGCTCAGTTGTTTCTTGTGTGATGGAGGGAAGTCGGCCATTTTTAGTTGATGTTCAAGCCTTAGTTTCAAAAACAGTTTTTGGTTATCCGCAAAGAAAAGCTAGCGGTTTTGATTTAAATCGTTTAGCCGTTTTAAGCGCGGTTATTAGCAAACGAACAAAAATTAATTTAACCTCCCAAGACATAATTTTAAATTTAGCCGGCGGTTTAAAGGCTTCTGACCCTGCTCTTGATTTAGCGGTAGCGGCAGCAATTATTTCTTCTGTTAGTAATAAAAAAATTCCTCGTGAAACTATTGTTTTAGGAGAAATTGGTTTAGGCGGAGAAATTAGACCGGTTAGTAAATTTGAACAAAGAGTAAAGGAAGCGGAGCGACTTGGTTTTAAAAAAGTTATTGCGCCGATGGTTGATATTAAAGGTTCTAAGTTAGAATTTTTAGGAGTAAAAAATTTACAAGAAATAGTTGAGCTTATTAAATAAAAAATAAAAAAACGAGCCCAGAGGAGCCCGTTTTGTTGTCAAAATTTTTTGACTGCATTTTAATTATTTGACCTAGTTTTATCGAAGCTAGGCCATGGACTTTTCTCCAGGCAGACGGTGGAGTTTTTTAAGTGGCTCAATTATCGCCTTAGCTTTTTTTCCTGCTTTTTTGTTCAGAAAATTAAGCTGATCCACAGTTACTGACTTGGAAGCTCGAGAAGAATATCCCGTAAAGCTTCCCACGATTTCGAACCGGCTGATGTCCATATGGATGTCCTCAACTCTGCCTTGTTCTCCTTGGTGCACGCACGATAATCCTGTTTTACACATGCTGAATTAAATAAATTAACATTTGGTTTATCTATTGGTCTCAAAAATAGTTTTGATCTCAAAGTCTCTTATTGAGTTTTATCCAATTTTTGATTTTTTATTTAGATTTTAAAGTTCTAGTTTTTTTAAAAAAAGCTTAAAAATATTTTTTAAGACAATACTATAATATTAAAGTCTTTAGCTTCTTTTGTCAATTGAAAAACAGCCGCCCCTTGACATTTAAGAAAAAGTGTGATATAATATTATTATTGTAAAAATAGTAAATTAACATAAAAAAGGAGCAGTTTCTGAGACCGATAAACGGGGTAAGGAAGCTGATAAATCATGAAAAAAAATATGAAAAAATTGAGCAGCCTTAGTGTAAAAATGACTAAGGTTAGTATGATCTTGTTGGTGTTTGTGATATTTATTGCCATAGCGGGCTTGACCGAATCAATGGTCAACGGACAATGGCTTGGGGTGATTGTCTCGGCCTTAGTTCTTTACGGTTCCATTACGCTAATTGTAAAAATCGTAAAGACCAAAAACTTCAAGACTATTGAAGATCTTGAAGGGCCAGGGAGTCTCGGCGAAGAAATCACTGATTGATGTGTCGGAAATTATCCAACTCATTGCGAAGAGAAAGTAATCGGACTTAAATAATAAGTCACAAGGAGCCAAATTAAAAGGCTCCTTTTTTCTTTGTCAAAAATTTTTACTCCAAATGAAAATCTCTATCTAAAGCTCCGAGCTTGGCTTTAAGCAAGGGATAATTTTTTAAATCCTTATCCTCCTCTAATATTTTATAGGCGAAGTCGCGGGATTTTTTTATTGTCTCTAAGTCAAATAAAGCGAGAACGCTTAAATCAAAAAATCCGCTTTGATAAGAACCAAAAACCTCGCCGCCGCCCCTTAAGCTTAAATCAATTTTTGCTAAATCAAGACCGCGACTATATTTTTCTAAAGACTCTAAGCGTTCAACTGTTTTCTCATTTTTTATTTCATCATTACTTGGGAAAAGAAAACAATATGATTCTAGGTTGCTTCTATTAACTCGCCCTCGAAGTTGATGTAATTGCGCTAAGCCAAAACGATTAGCGCCCTCGATTAAAATAATAGTTGCATTAGGAATATCAATCCCAACTTCAATTACCGTTGTCGCCATTAAAATATCAATTTTTTTGGTCGCAAAGTCTGCCATGATTTTTTCTTTTTCATCTTTTTTTAGTTTTCCGTGAATTAAAGCAACTTTAAATTCCTTAAAATCAGCGTCGGCAATTTTTTCATATTCTTCTTGGGCCGACTTAAAAGAAATTTTATCAGAGGCTTTAATCAGGGGATAGACAAAAAAAGCTTGGCGGCCATTTTTAATTTCTTTTTTTATAAAGTCATAAACTTTTTCTCTTTCGCTTTCGCGGTAAACTTTTGTTTTAGTTTTTTTTCGCCCAAGAGGAAGTTCGTCTATTAAAGATAAATCTAAGTCGCCATAAATTGCTAAAGACAAAGAGCGGGGAATCGGGGTTGCTGTTAATGAGAGAAAATGGGGGCTTGAATTTCCTTCTTTATTTAAATCAATTATTTTTTTTCGCTGATTAACTCCGAAGCGATGTTGTTCATCAACAATAACTAAACCTAGATTTTTTAAAACCGATTTTTCTTGAATTAAAGTTTGAGTACCAATCACAAGATCTGCTTCTTCCGGATTTCCTATTTTATAAGAGCGAGTTTTTAGAGTAATTTTAAAATTATAGGCTTCTAATAGTTTGGAAATTGTTTTGAAGTGTTGTGCTGCCAAAATTTCACTTGGAACCATCAGGGCCGCTTTTTTAGCGTTTAAAGCCGTATTTAACATGGCAATTACCGCTACCAAAGTTTTTCCACTACCAACATCTCCTTCTAATAAACGACTCATTGGCTGGTTTTTATCTAAGTCTTTTAAAATTTCCCAGGCTGATTTTTTCTGTCCGTCCGTTAATTTAAAAGGCAGGGAATTAACAAAATTTCTTGTTTCCTCTTCTTGAAAATTTATTTTTGGTGCACTTTTGCTTTTAATAATTTTTTTAATTGACTGTGATTTTAATTGGCGTAAAAATAAATTAGAAAAAGCTAATCGTTGTTTCGCTCTTTTAATTTCTTTTTCATCTTTTGGAAAATGAATTAAGCTTAATGATTCTTGCAGTGGAATTAATTTCAATTCTTTAATAATATCTTTTGGTAACCATTCTTTTAAGCCAGATCCCAGTGGTAAGATTTTTTTAATTGTTGTTCTTAAAAGTTTTTGGGTTAAGTGACCCTCGGTTAAATGATAAATTGGTACTAAATTTGTCGGCGCATATTTTTCTGAAGAATTTTTTTCGTTTACTTCTTTTTCATTAGTCCCTATTTTACCAATTAACTCTTCACCAATTTTCATTCTTTCATATTCCGGCGAGACCATTGTTAATTGGCCGTAACTGTCTGATATTTTTCCACTTAAACTTAAGCGGTCACCAACTTTTAAACTTTTGGCTAAATAAGGTTGATTAAACCAGATGACTTTTAAAGTTTCGCGTCCATCGTTTATCAAAGCTTCAGTTAAATGCATTTTTCTTTTTCGTCCGCGCCTACCTTCGATTAATTCAATTTCGCCTTGAACTTTAACATTCTCGCCAATTTTTAAATCGCTAATTTCTGTGACATTTTCATATTGTTCATAACGAAAGGGAAAATAAAAAAGCAGGTCCGAGACAGTGCTAAGACCTAGCTTTTTTAAAATCACGCTGGTTTTTTCGCCAATTCCTTTAATCTCTTTCAAATTGGAATTTAAATTGGCCATATATCACAAAAATGTGCTTCCGCCAGGAATCGAACCTGGATTACAAGATCCGCAATCTTGTGTCCTATCCGTTGAACGACGAAAGCCTTAAATCTTATGCGCAAGACTTTTATATCTTATTATAGTTTTAGGATTTTAGTCAACTGTTCAGAAACAGGCGGATGGGTTCTTTCTAAATCTTCCTCCAAATATCTTTTTAGAAAATTTCTGACCGATAAAGCATCAAGACTTCTAAGGGGAATCGAAAGACGAGGGCGCATGTTGTTTTTAAATTCAAAATATAAATTTTTAACACTGTCTTTTGGTCGGTATAAAACACAGAAATTTTTTATATCATCATATTCATAAAAGTTCTGACCTAATTTTACCCCATTTATATCAAGTTTAACTCTAATCATTTTCGGTTCACGAGATTCAATTATAATCATTATTGTTGCCGCTAGAATTATAATTAAGGCAAAAAGAAAATTATTATTGCTAGCTAAGAAAGCAAGTTTAAGCGGGCTTAGACTTAGGGAAAAAAAGGAGAAGAAGATCATTAAAAAGGCTAGGACGCCGGCAATAATATACCAATTTTTACTTCTTTCAGGTTTGCGAAATTCTGGGACTTCCCAGACGACTTGAGTTTTCATGTCTTGCGGCATATTTTTAGATAGCGCTAAATTTATTAATTTTATTTTCCCTAAGAAAGCAGATTGACATCCACCTTAGGATTTTATATAGTTATTATAACATAAAAATAAAAAAAGTTCAGGTCTTAAAAAGACTTGAAAATGGAGAGGTGGCTGAGCGGCTGAAAGCGGCAGGTTGCTAACCTGTTATAGGGGTTTATTCCCCTATCCGGGGTTCGAATCCCCGCCTCTCCGCGTAAAAAATAAATACCCCATTTGGGGTATTTATTTTTTATTAGACGAAAGGGATTCGAACTGGTTGGAAGCGAGACGCGAGAGAGGGCGGAAGCCGGAACGAGCGAGCGAGCGTCGGACGGATTGCCTTGAATGGCAATCCGGACGCCAACCCTGGACAAGCGAGCGAGGCGCTTGCCGGCGCCGAGTGAGGGCGGAAATCCCTGCCTCTCCGCATATTGACAAAAGTATACTAATTTAGTATACTTTTTTGTTGTATTAGAACGTTAAAAAACAAGGTTAAATTTGGTTAATCACTAAGATTGTCTATTTAATAGGTGCTTTTAGTAATTAATCAAATTAGTTATTAATCTTAAAAAAACAAAAAATGCACACAGAATTTCAACCAGAAGATAGCTCTCTCGGATATGGCAGAACTACTTCACAGTATTTGAACGCTCATGGCGTTGATAATAAAGTCTGTAAGGAAGCGTTTTTTAATTCGCTTTGTGGAGGCTTTGATGTTTCTATAGGGAGTGGGCACAACCAAATCGCTCTATCCATAGATTCTGCTACAAAAATGAAAGGCACTAACGGCTACATTGAATTTACCGCTACCGCTACTTATTGCAAAAATAATGACAAGGGGGTAAAAGTAAAAGGGTTTATTAGTTTTAACGTTAATATTAATGATGTTGTGAAAAAAAATAAATTTTTAATTATTGACGATGATGATTCGGTGCATCAGGAAATAAAATTTTCGTTAAAAGGCATGTTCCCTCAATGTGAAATAGATGAGGCTTATAACATTAGAGAGGCGACGGAATATTTGAGTGACAACCAATACGATTTAATAACGCTTGATGGAAAATTAAAAGAAGGAAAGCATGGTCGTGAAGTATTGTCCTTAATGAATTCGGAACAAACTGATAAAGTGGTTATTTATTCTGGTGAAATTTATTTTCTTCGGGAATGTCAAAACAAGGGCATCGTAACTTATTTAAAAACTTCTGATTTTAACGATATTTTACCGGCTATTGCATCTAAAAAGAAACTCGCGTAGTTATGAGTGAGCAAGGAAGTCTATCAACGACTTCCTTTTTAATTTGCTAAAATCATTCCAAAACACCCCACCCTCTCCGCGAATGAAAATACCACAATTGGGGTATTTTTGCTATAATTAAAATATATTATTGGGCAAGTTAATATTATTATAATTTATGAAGACATTATCTTTAAGGGAGAAGAGTTTAATTGTTATTTTTATTTTAATTATCCTTTTTGTATTATTTGGTAAATATTTATATAAAGTTGGCATTGCGTATCATCAAACAAAAAACTTTACTGTTAAGTCGATTGCAATTTTATTTTCTGATCTTAATAAAGAAGAAAGGACGTCTTTGTACAAAAATGATCCGTTATTTTGTTTAGTCGATGATGACTGTGCTACTCATCAAAAAGCAGCTTGTCCGACAGCAATAAATAAGTATTATTTAGCTGAGCATGCTAGTGATTATTATCGTTCAGTAGACCCTTTGTTTGGGATGGATGTCTATTGTCAGCCTTATACTTTAACTTGCGAAGATAGAAAATGTGTGTTGAAGAGGAATAAATAGGCGCTTAAGCTTACAAAACCGTTCCAACTACGTCCCACCCTCTCCGCACACATAAAATAGTCCTAAAATTAGGGCTATTTTTTGATAAGGAGTTTATCGCTTTGGAACGGTGTGATATAATATTTACATAATTAATAATTAAATTTATGGAGAATCAACAATTATCCTCAACTCCTAATAAAAAACGTAAAAAAATATGGATTTTATTTCTTGTAATGATAGTGCTTGTTTGGATTCCAGTATATTTATATATTGTTAAAGGTGTAGACAGATCTCCACTTGTATTTCAAGAAAAATGTGGCTCTTTGAGTAACGAATTATGTGGACAATCAATTTGGTGCTCATCTATTCAAGTCCAGATGCCATGTAATGAATATGGCTTGTGTCCGCTAAGCTTTAATTCTAAATGCGTTTCTAAATGGTAATAAAACAGTAGATTTTTATTATTTTATTACCGTTCCAACTACGTCCCACCCTCTCCGCGTAAAAAATAAATACCCCGTTTGGGGTATTTATTTTTTATTAGACGAAAGGGATTCGAACTGGTTGGAAGCGAGGCGCGAGAGAGGGCGGGAGCCCGAAGGAGCGAACGAGCGTCGGACGGATTGCCTTGAATGGCAATCCGGACGCCAACCCTGGACAAGCGAGCGAGGCGCTTGCCGGCGCCGAGTGAGGGCGGAAATCCCTGCCTCTCCGCAGATTGTCAATATCATCATTGACGCAACAATTAGCTAGGGTTTCAAATGGCTCTTTGAAACTAACCTTAGCTAATTTTTTGTTGTCTATCGATAAGTTCCAAAGTAGTCCAGAGAGCATTTTTCTTTTGTTGTCTAAACTGGTTTTTAAAAACTCTATTTTCTCTTTCTTCATAGCTCTCTTTAGTAATCGTTTTATCAAGAAGAAGATTAAAGAGTTCGTCTTTTCTATTTTTATATCTTCTAAGCTCATTTTCTAGCCCCTGCTTGGCTTCTAGATACTCACGTCTTTCCGGATTGTTATTAATGAGTAGCTCTCTAGTATTATCATGCATTCTTTCTATCTCATCCTCATCAATAACTAATTTATCAAATACTTCTGATAAGGCATGAATTGCCTCATCTTCTTTTAAGTAGTGATTATGTTCACTACATCCGCCTCGCCCATTAGTGCAGTAATAATAAACATACTTTTTCTTTTTTCTTGAAGCAGTAAGTAGACAACCACATTTAGCACAAGTCATTAAACCTCTAAAAGGGAAATAGATCCTTTTCTTCTTGGAATGTTGTTTTTCTTGCATTGCTTTTTAACATTCATCAAACAACTTTCTAGATATTATTGTTTCATGTTTGCCCTCATAGACTTTTCCATGAAACTGCATCTGACCACAATAGAAAGAATCGTTAATGAGTTTGTATATTTTACTCTTATGATATTTAATATTACTTCTACTCCTAAATCACTCTTTATACATTAAATCAGCTAGTTCTTTCATAGTGTAATTTCCGCTAGAGTATAGTTTAAATATCTTTTTAATATACCGAGCTCTAACCCTATCAACTACTATCCCGCCTTTCCCATCATTTAAATAACCAATAGGCGCAAAGTTTGGCCATAGCCCCTTTTCTATTTTAGTCTGTATGCCTCTTTTAACATTCTTACTCAAATCTAAAATATATTGCGTTGCCATCGAGCCCTCAATGTTTAAAAGCAAGACATTGTCAGAGGGAAGATATTGTCTATCGCTAGTTTGAATAACCTTAATCTTGCCTTGTTACAATAACCATTGAATCTTTCCACTGTCTATTGGATTACGACTTAGCCTGTCTATCTTCCAACAGATAATGCCATAGTCATCAGAACTATTTTCAAGGAGCTTAATCACCTCAGAAAACAGCGGTCTATTGTTTGGTAGCTTTGCCGATTTGCTTTCGGTATAAGTCATGGCGATATCTAGCCCTAGATTAGAGGCTAACTTTTTCATCTCAGCTACTTGACTCTCAAGTGACAAGATCTGTTTGCTTTTATCTTCGCTAGACTTTCTAGCATATAGAATGTATTTCATATATTTAAATTATTAGTTAATATTTTGTTTAATATTCGTGACCGCGGTCCGGTGTGTGCGTATAGTCAAGTTAATTATATAGGGAGGGGACCGGGCCTCATTTCTAGTCTTAAATCTCATTTCCGGCTGCCTTTTCCTTTTTCGGCTCCCCCAAGGGGATGCCGCCAAAAAAGGAAAAAAGACAGCAGCCGGCCACTGACAAAACAATATCAGAGGGAAGTTAAGAAAAGTTTAGAACACTTTTTTCTTAACTCTTTAAAAACAGCTATTTTATTGGACTTTACACTATTATTTTTTCTTAACTATCATAACAAAAGCATGTTCTGAAAAGTTCTGATACCATTTTTCAGAACTCTCTAAATTTGTTAGTTTTGTTGGGATTTTTGGCCAAAACTTTGTGGAACTTTGGGTCTAAAATACTGCTCAGGCTTGACTGTTTTAGGTACACACATTTTGCACTCTAGCTAAAGCCTCATTTGGGGTGAGACCATCTAGAGCACAGTGTTCTAAATTATTATAATAAACATTCCATGATTTAATCTTCTTCTTTAAGGTTATCACATCTTTAAAACAGTTTCTATCATAGAACATCTCTTGGTCCGTTCTATGACTCCGTTCCACTCTACCATTTTGAGCTGGTTTGCCAGGATCAATTAAGTAATGAGGAATACCCAGTTTGGCACAAAATATATCTAATGAATGTAATCTAGGATTAACTGGGTCACTAGATTTGAGATATCCAATATAGCGATTAGTGAAGCAACTACCATTATCAGTTTTAATGGCTCTAATACTAAATGGCGCTACTTTAATTACTTCCTCTAAAAATGAAATAGAGTAACTATTAGCCATATTGTCGTATATTTTTAGATGTCTCCATCTAGAGGCACAATCAATGGCTGTATATTGGTAATATCTTTTCCCTCCGATTCTACCTGGTACATATTTAATATCTATCTCAATTAAATCACCTGGTAGCAGTGTTGGTTTGATATATTTATATTGTAATTTCCTAATCCGATATTTTCTAACCAATCCCTCAGCTTTAATTATCTTACCAATTGTTCGGACATTAATATCAATATCTTCTTTCTTTAATTTGTACCACAACTTCTGAGCGCACAACCTATTCTTTAATATCATTTCAACTATTCGCTCTTTAATCCTAATTGGTGTCTCATGAGGTTGAGACTTTGGTCTGGTGGACTTATTATCTAATCCATTTAGCCCGCAGGCTCGATACCTAGCCAACCAATACTTAATAGTTCGTTCACTGAACGGGCACACTTTGGCTAATTGCTTAATACTTATCTCTTTATCGAGAATGGGCTTAATCCAGCGATACTTCTCCTCGCTAGTAGATTTAGGCATAGTTTTTGACATATACCTCTAGATTACCACCAAAAGTGCAATATGTGTGTGCACATTACCTACATTACTTGACAATTTAACCAATAAAGTGTAGTTTTTAATTAGTACAATAGTTGTACTTTAATAATTTAATTAAAAGTAGGAGATTTTGTCATGAAAAAGATTAAAAAAATTTTTCAGCACAATTTTTGGGACAAAAAAACCGATGAACATGTTAGTCATACTGTTCAGTCTGTTTTGGGTTTATCAAAAAATGTGGGCGATGTTGTGGCCGAAAATTGCGGGGCAGGCTCTTGCAATTGTGGCGGTGGCTGCAATGGTGAATGTGGAGGTGAATAACTTCCCGGTTTATTAAAAGAGGAAGTAATATTTTTATTACTTCCTCTTATTCCAATCATTAATAATTTGTAAATATAGGAGAACAGAAAAATGAAAAGTGAAAAAAAGATTTTTAGTATGCAGTGGCACTTAACCGATAGTTGTGATCAGGCTTGTAAGCATTGTTATATTTATCAAAATGCTGATTATTTGAAAAGTGAAAAAAAAGAATTAAATCTAGATGAAGCAATTTTGGTTGTCGATGATTTTTTATCTTTTTGTGAAAAAATGAAATGTGAGCCAAGACTCAGTATTACTGGTGGAGATCCATTACTGTACAAAAATATATGGAAAATTCTTTCCTATATATTTAGTAAGGGTATTCGTTTTTCCATTTTAGGGAATCCATTTCATTTGACGGATGAGGTGTGTAGTAAATTAAAAGAACTTGGTTGTGTTTCTTATCAAATGTCTTTAGATGGTTTAAGAGAAACTCATGATTCAATTAGAAAAAAAGGTTCTTTTGATGCTACTTTAGAAAAAATTCCAATGTTAAAAAAGGCTGGAATGAGAACGACTATTATGACAACTGTGTCTAAGCTAAATTATTTAGACATCCCAGATCTTATTGAAATCGTTGTGGAGAATAAAGTTGATACTTACGCTTTTGCTAGGTATTGCCCCACTCCTGGTGATGACACAAAGGAATCCTCTATGACCCCAGAAGAATATAAAAATTTTCTTCAGAATGTTTGGAATGTATATGAGAGATTAGCTGACAAAGGCACGACTTTTTCTTTGAAGGATCATCTGTGGACATTATTTCTTTATGAAAAAGGATTAATATCAATTGGCGATTCTAAATCTATTGTGGCTGGCTGTAATTGCGGTTTTAGGCACATCACTTTATTACCAGATGGAACAATGTATGCTTGTCGCCGTTTTACTAGCCCAATTGGCAATGTTCGTAACGAAAAAATTATAAGTATATTCTTTAGCAAAAAAATGGAAGAATATAGAACTATTGAAAAAATGAGTGGCTGTGCTGATTGCAATCTTCTTAATTATTGTCGCGGTTGTCATGCAGTTTCCTTCGGTACGTACGGAAGTTATTTTGAGAAGGATCCACAATGTTGGAAAAAATAAATAAAATGGCCATTAAATAATGGCCATTTTTTGTTAATCGATAGTTTATTTATTTTTGATTAGTTATTAGTTTTTTATATTTCAATACTGCATCAAATATTTTTATATTTTGTTTGTTCAGTTCTTCGTTCGTAAAGTTATTATCAGTTTCTGATAAATAACTATCTGTAAGCTCGAAATCATTATTTTTTGCACTTTCTTCATAATCAGATAATTCGTTTCCGTAAGTATAGATTTTGTATTTATCTTTTATATTTATTGGTAAAAAATAATTTTTTAATAGTTTATTTTGTGAATTTTTAAAATCTAGTAGTTTTGTCGCTATTAGTAATTCGCCACCATTATTTACAACTTTATTTAATATTTGAAAAATATCGTTCAATTTGCTAATATTATTAAAGGTATAACAAGAAAGGGCAAAATCAAATTGTTTGTCGGTATTGATTAAATCATTTATATTAAGATTTAGTAGTTCAATCTTTTCATTAAATTCCTGGGATCTTTGTTTGGCAATTTCTATCATTTTTTGATTGGAGTCAATTCCGGTTACAATAGCTCCTTTTTCAGCCATTAATCTACCCCACCTTCCTTCGCCGCACCCAATATCTATAACATGTTTTCCGGATAAATAATTTGGTAACATTTCAAACGTTTGTTTTATTAGATTGTCTGGATTTTTACTTAAATCATTATTTTCATTTATTCTAGAACTGTAGTTAATGGAATCAGTGTCACTATATTCCATAGGAGAAGTTCTTAAATTAAATTTTTTAATTAATTCATCTTCTTGATTATTACCTCTAAAAAAATTATTTTCTAACATAAAAATATGGAAAAATATAATAAAATATACTCATCTTCTAATGTTAGCGAAGATATCAAACCTAGTCAAACAATTAGTTTAATTTGGAAAAATTTTTTATCAGGTGGTTCTATCCTTGATTTGGGTTGTGGGCAGGGACGTGATTCTTTATTTTTAGCAAAAAATGATTTTTTAGTTACAGCCATTGATAGTTCAGAAGTGGCTATTAATCAAATTAAGGTTAAGAAAAATGAGTTTAGTTTTGATAATTTAGAATTGATTTGCGGCGATATCAGTGACTTTAAAATAGAAAATGGTAAATATGATGCAATAATTTGTCGCAATGTTTTAAACTTTTTAGACAAAGAGAAGACTTTAAAAATAGTAAATAATTTAAAGACTAATTCTAAGAATGGAGCATATATTGTTATTGATGTTTTTACAAAAGATGATCCTAGTTTTATAAGTGACAATAAGTTTGTTTGTTATTTTGAAGAACAGGAATTGTTAAAAATATTTTCAGATTTTAAGATTGTTTATTATTTAGAAAACATTATTTTAGATAATGGCCATCCAGGTTTTGAATTGCCGCACAAACACGGTGTTTCAAAAATAATTGTTCAAAAGTAGTTTTCATTAGCATTTTCACAAATTCCAGTTCGAATAACGTCCCTAACACCCCGCACTGATGAAAAATCGCTTTTATTATCGATTTTAGAGAGGACATTATATGGCTCTTTATAAGAAATATTAGCGATTTTTTTGTTGGCAACGCTAGCGTTCCAAAGTAGAGTTATTAAAGTATTTCGCTGTTCGTCTGGTTTTTTAGATAAAAACTCTTTTTGCATTGTTTTAGGCTCTAAAAATGCATTTCTTATCCGTTCCAAAGTAATATTATCTTGGCTCTGTTTTTTGATTTCTAGCTCCTTTAAATCCTTATTAATAAGTATTATCTCGTTTTCTATTACTTGATTCTTAGCCTTATAGTCGCCCTCTAAAACGACTTTATCCAAGTAGCCGTCTATTAGAACTTTCTTGCGCTCTTCGAGTGTTTTGAGCCTATTTTGAAGACCGAGGATAGCCTCTTCTAGGTATGATAAGACATTACCGCTTTCTTTTAGTTTTGCTCGATAGACGAGATTAACGACTTTTTCGTCAAAGATTAACTCATTAAAAACATTGTTCAATTCCGTTGAAAGATTTTCCTCTTTGATATAAGCCTTATGCTCTTCGCAGACATTCTTGCCGTTAGTACAATAGTAGTAAGTTAGTCGGCCTTTCTTTTTTGTGGCTGTTAGCAGACAGCCACACTTGGCGCACCTCAACATACCACGAAAAGCGAAAGGAATATTTTGTTTTTTAATATGGGATTTTTTAGTGAGCATTTCTTGCACCTCGTCAAATAGTTTTTTGGAGATTAACGGCTCATGATTACCTTGATAAACATTTCCGCCCTTTTCCATAATTCCGCAATAGAAAGATTCCGATAACATTTTATGAATTTTGCTCTTATGGTATTTATTATGTGCCCGACTTCTAAACCCATCTTTGAATAATGTATCAGAGATTTCTTTAACGCTATATTTACCAGTCTTATACATCTCAAAAATTTTGACGATATATTTTCCTCGTGCCTTATCAATAATAATTTTACTGTCTTTATTCAGGTATCCAAGCGGTGCCAGATTTGGCCAACCGCCTTTTTCCAGTTTGGCTCTTATTCCTCTTTTTACATTTTTACTCAAGTCCAAAATATATTGATTAGCCATTCCGCTTTCCACATTAAACAATAGAGCATTATCGCCAGGCAAATATTGCCTTTCCATAGTTTGGATTATTTTCAATTCATTCTGTTGGAGCAACCATTGAATGGTAGCCGAGTCTATTGGGTTGCGGGAAAGTCTGTCTATTTTCCAACAGATAACGCCCTGAATTTTGCCTCTCTTGATCAAATTGATAAGTTCGGAAAATTGCGGACGGTTATCGGGTTTCTTGGCCGATTTGCTTTCTCTAAATTTGTAGTCAATGCTCAAATTTAAAGAATCAGCTAACTTTAACATTTCTTTCTCTTGTGAATCTAGAGAAAGAATTTGTCGGCTACTGTCTTCGGTAGACTTTCGGCAGTATAAGGCATATTTAATTGTTTGTTCATTGTTTTGCATATTTTTATAGATGTTGACTTATTTAGATAAGTATTTTATTATAATCTATTGAACTTTAAAATAATTGTTTAACTAAATATAGGAGGCTTTACCATGATTTCATCTTTCTGTTTAACATTGTTTATCCTTTGCTTTTCTCTAATGTCTTCATGTGTTTTTTTATTTTCTGCTTTTTTTGCAAAAATGAGTGGGGAAAAAAGACATCAAATGGATAAAGGCGCATTGCTAATAATGGGGATTCTGTCGGTTATGACATTTATTGCATCTTTATTTTTATTTAATGCAAATTGATGTTATAAATAATCACAAATACGAGTAGATTCAAATCGCTCGTTTTTTTATATCAAAAAGGGCAGTCCTGATTCACCCAACATAACAAACTAGCCCAAAGGTTAATTTATCGTTTGGCAGAACTGCCCATTTCGAGCGACAAAGGTATTTGTTAAAAAAATACCCTGGGCATGTCTGTTTATTATGTTAGGTGAATACTATTAATATACTAAAGAACGAGTTAAAAATCAATATCGTCCAGAGAATGGTCAGTTAGTATCTCGGCGATGTTCTCGTCTAATTCGGGATAGTTTGAGAGGTCGTATTGCTGATAATTAAACCAACGCATAAAATTTACTGGCTTGCCGATAGTGTCATTAATGTCGCTATTGTTATACTCCGATTCGCCGTCATATTTATAGACCAGAGATTCCGAGGGGAGTTTTGATTCTACGAGCGACACGACTTCCACAAAAGAATTTTCTTGCGGTTTTAAAAGCCCCTTACTGGCGATATATTTCTTTTGCCTTGGACAATTATTTTCAAAGACGGATTTTTGAATATATTTTATAAAATAAAAAATAATCTTTTGGAGCTGAGCCTGGTTTTTTATCTTAGTAAAATTTCTGTCCTTTCCGCCGACCATTATCCGACCTTGCCCCCAAATATCAAACATCTTTTTATAGATATTTTTAATATAGGGCAGATTAAAGAAAATCATATGATAGTGAATCGCTCCTCTTTTTTGTAATTCAAAGACAGCCAGATATTTCAGATTGCTTTGTTTTAAGTCTTTTCCCTCAATACCGTTAGTTTCGTAATTTAGCCGTCTGATAAATTTTGTAAATTCATAATTGGCTTTTTTAAGGTCGGTAATATTCTCGGCAAAAGTTAAAGTCAGGGTAATCGGCAAATATGGTTTACCCTTTTCTTTAAACCAGAGAAAACAATTAGCCATAATCAGCCGTTTAATCATTCGTTTAGCACGCCTGGCGGAAGACTTGAGAATTTCCTCTTGGCTGGACTTAGGCTTGGGGAATTTCTTGGCCTCCTCAATTTCTTCCTCGGTTTTGATATGCCGTATTCTTCGCTCTAGGTGAATATCACGACCAAACTGATATATCTCAAGTAATGAACCTGATTTTACCAGTTTACGATTGGATAAGTATTTATTATCTTGTTGTTTCATATATTTATTAATATCTAGTTCTAATTAGAAGTTCTCTTAACAAGGATAACTTTTTCTTTTCGGTTCCCCCTACGGGGGAACCGCCGAAAAGAAAAAAAGAGTTATTCCTTATTGAATAGTGAGTTATATAAATTAACGAGAGATGTCAGAAAAGAATCCGCCTCATCGGGAGTAATTGCTCGCCCATACAATCCGCTAAAATATTCTTGGGCATCAGATATCAGTTGGTCGTCATACTTAGTCATGACCTAAGTTTACAAAAAGAGCCCCGCACCATTGTGAGTGCAGGGCTCTTTATTCTGTTTAGCTGTTTTTACAGGTATTTATGATTGATTTGGCACCAACCGTTCTTTTCGGTCGTGTAGCTTATAAAGTCATTAATTTTATTACTGGTGGCTTTTGAGATTTTACGATTCAGTTTATCACAGGCATGGCGGAATCTTTGCTGATTCCCCTCGTAGTCTTCTTTTAGATAATCTTCTGATATTTCCACTAAGTCGGTTTGGTCTGTTAGGTCTTTAGCAAAGATAGCCTCAAGAATATAATGATCTATCGGCTTTTCACTTTTGAGGGCTATTTTTATCTCTTGCCCTCGGATATAGAGGATACTATTTATAGAGTCAAAGCTAATGGGCGGTATAGGTTTATTGCCCTCTAAGAATGCTTGAGAATCTATCGTATCAATAATATGCTTATTAATTATTTCCATTGAAGAGTCTAAAAATTGAGCGGAGGTTATTGCTTTTTCGGGAAAGTTTTTAATATTGTGGGCGGGCATAATAGCGAAAGAATCATCCTTAACATCTTTTATAAGTTCATTAGTTCTTTCTATATCTCCCGCTTTTTGGCTGTCTTTTATTTCTTGCATCTCAATAGATACAATTAATAAACAAAGCAAATTAACAGGTAAAAGAGCCATAAGAGAAACATCTTGTTTGCTTTCTATAGCCTTTTGCCAGGTTTCAAATTCTTGACTAAATATAGGCATTCCCGAAAGAGTTGAGGGGTCGAGTATGTCCATGCTTATATTATTGAATTCTTGGCTTTTCTCGGAGCTTTTGGCCGTATCTTTCATTACCTCTAATTGTTTATTTACATAAGCAAAAAGAGGGTTTAATAATTCTTTAAGATATGGCTCTGATTTAAGAAAGCTAATATAATCAAAAATCACTTCAAAGCTCTTGAAATGGCCTGAATTTTTCTTGAATTGACGGTTAAAGTCGATTAATTGGTCTTTGATTTTATCGGTAGTCATAGGTTTATTTTGGCACTCAAAAAGACTGATAGTCAAATAGCTTGTTTTGTTGATTTTTTAAGGTTTTTGTGGTATTTTTAAATAAGATTAATTATTTTAATGAAATTTTATGAAAAAGGTTTTAATTTTATTTCCAATTTTAGCACTGTTAATAACAGGCTGTTCTTTAACGCAAAAGGCGGAAGAAAATAATTCAGCGGAAGAAAATAGCTCACAAGAAAATATTTTATCAGTCAATCAGGTAGCAATGATCTGTAATAGCGGGAATCAAGATAGACAAGCTGATAATATTTGTATTTTAGGAAGAGCATTAAATCAGGAATTATCAACTCTTTTTGAGTCAACTCCGCTTGCAAATAATTATTATATAGAATTTGATAACCGAAAAACATATACATTCTGGTTATACACAAAGGAGAAGCCAACTCAATCACAATCGACCTCAATTGTTAGGTCTATTGGAGACAAATTAACCAAAAACCTTCCAAACTACTCTTTTAATTTTTTTATTTTCCCGGAAAATTCAAAAAAGGTTCCAGGTGATAGACTGCCATATGATTTTTATTACTCTCCGTCGTATCGTCATGGATCTGTTATTTACCCCATGGAATAAAATTTACTGGCGCCAGTCTTCATTTTTACAATTCTTTTCAATTACAGCCTATATTTTAAAAATTTTTTATCGAAAACCGTTCCAAGACTGTCCCACCCTCTCCGCCAGGAGATAAAATAAAGACCAAAACGTAGTTTCGGTCTTTATTTTATGAAAGAAGCGGGGGATTCGAACTGGTTGGAAGCGAGACGCGAGAGAGGGCGGAAGCCGGAATGAGCGAGCGAGCGTCGGACG
>Ga0100379_10001034_pt1 | contig 28760 bp, 24 predicted proteins | sample CryGeymeta201503_FD_80418 | JGI IMG/M metagenome (GOLD analysis project Ga0100379, IMG submission 80418) | Groundwater microbial communities from Crystal Geyser aquifers in Utah, USA - Crystal Geyser metaG 2015-03 | ecosystem: Environmental > Aquatic > Deep subsurface > Groundwater | place...
ATGTCTCGCTAGGGCATCGCCACTTCGTGGCTGCAATAGGATTTTGCTCAACTCGTTAGAGATTTTGTTATCCTGTCGTCACCATGATTGCCAAAATCACTACTCGTAATAAAACCTTTCGTGTTTGGTTCTATTGCGATAGTCTATGGAAGCAAGAAGTTAATCATTGGTAATTATGAATGTAAAAATTGCACCATCGATATTGTCAGCGGATTTCGGGCGTCTTAATGAAGAGGTTTCAGACGTTGCGGCGGCTGGGGCGGATTTGATCCACGTCGATGTTATGGATGGGCATTTCGTTCCTAACTTAACTTTTGGCGCGCCGGTTATGAGGTACATAAAGACTGATTTGCCACTTGATGTGCATTTGATGATTGAGAAGCCCGAGAAATATGTCGCTGATTTTGTGCAGGCTGGTGCTGATTATATCACTGTTCACTTCGAGGCATGTGATGACTTAAAAGGAGTTCTTGAGGACATAAGGATTGCGGGAGTGAAGTGTGGTGTCTCTATGAAGCCGGGGACTGCCATTGTCGGGCTGAAGCCTTATTTAAATGACTTGGATCTCGTTCTTGTTATGAGCGTTGAGCCCGGGTTTGGTGGACAGGAGTTTGTGGAAGGATCTATCGATAAAATCAAATGGCTGCGTTCCCATGGGTTCGAAGGTGAAATCAGCGTTGATGGAGGCATCAATGCCGAGACAGGCAAGTTGTGTCGAGAAGCCGGTGCAAGTATTCTTGTTGCCGGAAGCTACATTTTCAAGGCGGTCGATAGAGGCGAGGCCATAAAAAGTCTTATTCGGTGAGGCTGTCTTTTAGCAAGGCAAGAGTTGAACCGACGTTATTGATGTCCTCTCCCTTTTTTAAATCTAAAATTGCACGTCCCGCACGTGTTAAATAGGTTAAACCGTTGACCATTTCTCCATTAGCACATTTGACCTTAGGTGCATATCTCATCTTTGTTGCAATCAATTGATCTATGCTTGTGACACCTTCGCACACTCCGACATATGCTTCCAAATCTGTGCGCAAATTTGCGAGAAAATATTCTTTGTCCATCTTCGGAAATTCTTCCGGCGTTGTTCCTGTTACACCTAATAAATGCGTCAAAACTTTTTTTCTTTTTCCTGGCTGGTCTGTTTCTTTAGTGGTTTTGGCTAAACCTAGTGTTTTGGCTGCTATGCCGATGTATACTCTCCATGTGTACGATCCTCCGTCCGAGCACGTTACCTGGTCATTTACGGCACTGCTTGGGGTTAATCTCTCAATAGAATCTGCGCTTAATACTTGGGCGAACGCACCTAGGTCGTGCCTAACGAAATCATGATCTTGGAAATACTCGGTATCTTGGACGATATAGCCCGCGATTTTCAGTATCTTTGGCCATGAGTTATCTCTTGCCGACTTTTTTCGTGATGCGACTGATGTGCTGGCTGTACCGAATGCTCTTGTTGCAGCATAAAACACTTGGTTCCCTGTTCGACATCTTCCATCGGCACATACTATGGTCACACGATCCATACCTGCATATGCTTTATCCCAATGTTTCTGTCCAGATGCTTTCAGTAATTGATCGACGTCGTGTCGCGCGAACTTTGGTCGTGTTAGATATTCTTCTATTCCCAGGCTTTCCGCTTCTGCGATTTCTTCCGGTGTCAGATGGCATGGTTCCGGCAGGTCTGATGGCTTGTGCTTAATGACTTCTTCTATTGTTGCCTTCCATTGTTCTGTATCGGAATTCCATAGTACCGCGGTGCATTGTCCCGTTGCTCTTAGTTTGAGAAGTCCTTGTTTGCTCGTCTTCAGTGCTTCGATGGCTCCCTCCTCCGTTATGTCATGTATGACAAATGATTGTTGAGCGTATGCGTCGCAATATATTACTCCTACATGCAATTGCGGTATATATACGATTTTATATGATTGGTTGGCGCGGTCTGCTAAAGCTTTGTCTCCCGAGTATCTTGTGGCAATTTTCACACCCATTGTTCGTATAACTTCTTCTATAAGGGTGGACTTGTCTAAATATGTCGATTTACTTCCTGTTTCTATTTGGTCAGTTACGCTTGCCGTTCTTTCTCCGTTGTCAGCTGGTACCGCTACGAGACCTTCGATTATGTTTTCGGTTAGCACTAACTCTTCCGTCTCAGGTGGTTTTGTTGTATTTTCTGCTTTCCACATGGCTATCAATGCTGCCGATACAGCCTTGCGTATATTTCTTCTTGGCTGAAAATCTACTCCTACGGCTGCCATTATTGTCGCAACTCTTTGCTTCTGCAATGCAGAAACCTTGTCGATTATCCCCGTAAGTTCTCTGGGATTGGTGGCTGCGCGTACAGCAACCCTAATATTTTCTATTTCCGGATCAACTTGTTCGTTGGTTTTAAGAAAATCCGATGACTCCCCCGTACGATATCCATCCAATCTTAGTTTCCCGACAGTGATTCGTTGATTATCCATGTTTTAATTATACAACATTCCTGACCTCTTGTAAATCATAGGTATGAGCTGTTTAAGATTGATCTATGACGGATTTTCCCTTAAACTCGCCTTTGCATATGCGCCCGTAGTTCAGTGGATAGAACGCCAGATTGCGGATCTGGAAGTCGTAGGTTCAAATCCTGCCGGGCGCACCACATAAGTTTTTTGTTATTGTATCTCGCTAGGGCATCGCCCCTTCGGGGCTGCTGAGCCGCTCGATACAATACAAAAAACTTAGAGTGCGTTGTCTCGCTAGGGCATCGACGCTTTGCGTCTGCTGAGCCGCTCGATACAATACAAAAAACTTAGAGTGCGTTGTCTCGCTAGGGCATCGACGCTTTGATCCTGATGTTTTTGTATTACCATCTTCCTAAGTCACTCCTTATATGCTATATTTTTTCGGCTAACCTCGATTTTATTTTTGTTTATTCGCGCGGGTTGCAAAAATCTTTATGGAGTTGTAATTTTCAATGCATGTCGAAGGATCACAAATTCAAACTTGTTTCAGACTTCAAACCGATGGGGGATCAGCCGACGGCTATTGCACAACTGCTCAAAGGACTTGAGGACAACAAAAGGTTTCAAACTCTCCTTGGGGCTACCGGTACAGGCAAGACGTATGTTATGGCTCAGCTTGTCGAGAAGATCCAAAAGCCTACGATTGTTTTGGCTCATAACAAGACTTTGGCGGCGCAGCTTTTTTCCGAGTTTCAGAGTTTCTTCCCCGAGAATGCGATTTCGTATTTCGTTTCGTATTATGACTATTACCAGCCTGAGGCTTATATTGCACATACCGATACCTATATTGAAAAAGATGCACAGATCAATGAGGAGATTGAGAAATACAGACATCGTGCAACGATGAATCTTCTTACCAGACCCGATACGTTGATTGTTTCTTCTGTCTCTTGTATCTATGGTCTTGGCAATCCCGGCGATTATGATGCGCTTAAGATAACTTTGAAAGTTGGTGAACAGCGTCAGCGTGACAAGTTGCTTCGTCATCTCACGGATTTGCAATATTCTCGTAGCAATATGGAGTTCAAGAATGGCATGTTCCATGTGCTTGGCGATGTCGTCGAGATTTTTTCTCCCGGCATGGATAGCGTGTATCGTATCGACTTTTTCGGAGATGAAATTGAGTCAATTACCGAGGTTGAGCATTTTACCGGTGAGGTCATTGCCGAACTATCTGAAATTACGATTTTTCCAGCTAAGCACGACGTGACGACAGAAGAGAAAATCAAGCGCGCTGTGGAGCTTATACGTCCTGATCTTGAGGCAAGAGTGAAGCAGCTTACTGATATTGGCAAAGGTCTTGAGGCGCAAAGGCTACGTACCCGTACTGAATACGATATTGAGATTATGCTTGAGACAGGTTATTGCACTGGTATTGAAAATTACGTTCGTTATCTTAATCTTCGTGAGCCCGGTGAGCAGCCTGCTACTCTTCTTGATTATTTCCCTGACGATTTTTTGATGATTATAGATGAGTCGCATATGACAGTCCCTCAGATAGGTGCGATGCACAATGGTAATCTTTCGCGTAAGCAGAGCCTTGTTGAGCACGGATTCCGTTTGCCTTCCGCTTTTGACAATAGACCGCTTAAGTTTGAGGAGTTCGAAGGACATATTGATAGATGTCTCTTCGTCTCCGCTACTCCCGGCAAGTACGAAATGGCGCATACCAAGAAATGTGATATTGCTGAGCAAGTCATTCGTCCTACCGGTCTGCTTGATCCTCAAGTTGAGATCCGCAAATCGGAAGGGCAGATGAAAGATTTGCGCAAAGAGATCGATGCTGTGATTGAGCGCAATGAACGTGCTTTGGTCACTACCCTTACGAAGAAAATGGCGGAGGCTTTGACCAAGTTCTTCGTTGATCAAGGGCTTAAAGTTCGGTATTTGCATTCGGATATAGATACCATGGAGCGTATTGAGATTTTGAGAGATCTGCGCCTCGGTGTGTTCGATGTCCTTGTTGGTATTAACCTGCTTCGGGAGGGACTGGATCTCCCGGAAGTTTCTTTGATTGGAATTCTTGATGCTGATAAGCAAGGGTTTCTGCGCTCTGAAAGCGCCCTCATCCAAACTATCGGACGTGCTGCGCGTAATGTAAATGGTCGCGTAATTATGTATGCCGATAACATGACACCTGCTATGAAAGCGGCTATCTCTGAAACTGATCGTCGTCGCGCCAAGCAAGAAGCTTACAATAAAAAACATGGTATTACTCCTCAGACAATTATCAAGAAGATTCATGATATGCAAGAGATGAAGAAAATGGAAGCTAAGAGACAAGTTAAGCATTACGATGGTAAGAAAGTGCCTCGGGAAGAGAGGGAGCGGCTACTTGAAGGTATGGAGATTGAAATGGATATTGCAGCTCAGAATATGGAGTTTGAGAAAGCTGCTGAAATTAGAGATGAGATTGAGAGGCTGCGTGAGGAATGGGGGTAGTTTTTTGTGATTGTCTTTCGCTCCCGTGAAAGTCTCGCTTTGCTCGACGTTTCAAGATCGCTCAATACAATCACAAAAAACTTAAAGTTCATCGTCTCGCTAGGGCATCGACGCTTCGTGGCTGCAATAGGATTTTGCTCAACTCGTTAGAGATTTTGTTATCCTGTCGTCACCATGATTGCAAAAATCACTACTCGTCGTCCTGCGCCTCCGGCCCCGCTTAGCTGGGCTTACGGCTGCGGAACGCAAAATTCGCTACTATCTTGCTGAGCCGCTCGCAACAATCACAAAAAACTGATGGGTTGATGTTTTTCGCTAGGGCATCGATGAATTTTGGTAATAGGCTCTTTCACTTACGTTAAGTACGTTCTTTCGCCTATCACCAAAATTCTATTATTGGAGTGATAGTGCGATTGAGCCGCTCGATACAATCACAAAAAACTTATGTTTGTGTCTTTCGCTAGGGCATAGCCCCTTCGCCATATTGTATGAATTTTGGTATAAGAGATGTAGTGGTTTGTAACTCTAGAGTATTATGAAAATAAAAATTCTTGGAGTGATTGTGGTTGTAGCTGTCGGCGGATTCTATGTATTTGGTAATGAGCCGGATCAAGATGCTTCGCTGCAGCTTGTTGATACGATAACAGTTGCGCCTGACGATGTTTATGATTATGGAGCTTTTTGTAGGATTAATTATGTGGAGACAACAGATAGTTTTGTCGTGACCTTTGGTGGTGCCAATAGAGACAATGTTGACCTTTATGAATTGGCTGAAGATTCCGGTAATGCCGGTGGCTTTGAGGGTGCTGGAGGATATGCGTATAAAATCTATTCGACGGATTTGGAGTATTTCGGGGAGCATGATGAATATATTTTCGGAGGTGGAGATGCTGCTACGGTTATGGTCAATGATATTTACTATCATTTGACTGGCGGTCCCGATGGTTGGCGACTTGGTGTTTATGATGCTGCTACGTGGGAAGAATTGGAGCTGCTTGAAATCGAATTAGATGATGACGAACAGGCAAATGATCAAATGATCTCTTATGTTAATGGGTACTTTGTTTTGAGTAGTATCTTGTCACAAGTTGATCAGACTCAGACTGATCCAGAGGTTGGTTATGCTACTCATAATCATGTGTTTGATAAAGACCTGCAGTTAGTAGATGAATTTGTTTTGGATGATGTTCTTCATATTAATGGGTCGTCTTTGGTTTTTGTTGATGGTGTGTATAACTTCGTGACGTCTACAGCGTATTTCGGTGATTTGATAGTCATGAGATACGATGAGGATTGGAATTTTTTGGATAGCAAAATCCTTGCTGAAAATGGGCAGTGGCCACAAGGAGTTTCTTATGACGCCAGTTCGGAGCTGTTTTATGTGTCTTACTTGGACATTGGGAGTAAAGCAAATCGGGTAAGCAATGTTATGTTAGGTGTTTATGATAGAGATTGGAACAAAGTTAAAACTATTGCTGTTACTGATTTCGAAAGAGAAGATTTTACCAATGGTGGTCGTCCATGGTTACTCCTTCATGATGGCAAGGTTTATGTGTCGTACGATATTAGTACCTCTGATCTTGTGACAAGGGAGTCTAATTTAGACTGGAACTGCATTGTTAGTGTTTTTGAAATGTAGGTTTAAGCTGTAGTATCGATCGCTTGGGTTTGCCGAGCCGTTTTTGGTAAGAAACTGAAGCGGTGAAAACCATTACAAGCCGTTGACATGTCGAGTCCTTGGTTATATAGTTCTGGACTTGTCTTAATAAGCATTATGATTACTCAACGCAGTGGTCCTATCGAAGAAGTTTGTGTCCGTTTGCAAGATCCTTGCGGAGTTGAAACCGTTGTCAGTGATGATGGTCAGTGCTTGGACCGGGAGCTGTTTGCTGCCAAAGTCGAGCTTGCCGTACAGGAGGCTGGTGTGTGGGTTTGTCATAGAGTTACGATGGGAGATCTTCAGATCGTTTCAGAGACTCCATGGCAGGTTGATGAAGATTTAATCAGGTTGGCAGAGCTGTATAGTCAAGATGTTACCGGTGTTAATGTCAGTTGCCGTGGTTTTAAGAGAATAGAATTTGAATTGCCTTTTGATGCCGATATAGAAGAAAGACTTCAAATGTTTTTGGATGGTCTTTCGATTACCGGTTACGGCTTAAGTCAGGTCGATTTTTATAGTGATCCTATGAATGAAAATACACATGCCGGTGTTCTTGCAAGAGATGGCAATGCAATTACAGCTGCAGGCGTATCTCGACAGATGTCAAAATTAAACTTCTCTGGTGACGCCATCATTCATTTCGAATTGGTTTTTACTACAGATACGACATGCGTAGTGGCTACTTACAAGTCGGGCGTAACTTTTTTGAGAGATTTGAATCGGCTAAACGATACTCTATTATTATTTGACGAAACTCCCACTGCTGACGATACGCCGGAACGAGTTTATGTTTCACTTAAATTGGCAAGTAGCGGGCAAACTGTCTCTTTACCTGTACTTGCAAGCAATATATCGGCATTTGTGGGATATGTTTGTGAATGGCGCAGTACAGGGTTTGGCGTGTAGTCGGTCTAAGAATCAATACTCATCTTTCCCATTTTAGCAATGTGTCGAAATTTGGAATATTGTATTTCTTGTTATCACCTTGCGGGTTCTCGCTTATTATTCCCGCTCTACGCATCCCGTCTATCAGAACAAGCCTCATCAGAAACGGATTTTTCTTCGCAATAGCGAAGACCTGTTTAGCAAAATCTGCTTCCCCCATTCACGTTTGAAGTGCACCACCTAAGGTATTAACCTAGGTGACATGAAAACTTATAAACATTACACAAAAGCAGAAAGGCTAGAGCTCAGCATTCTGCTAAGAAAAGGCTATTCCAAGCGGGATATTGGGATAGTTCTTGGTAGAAGCCATTCAGGTGTTGTTCGTGAAATACAAAAGAACAGTACTAATGGCAAATACGATCCGCATAAGGCTCATCTGAAGTACAAGGCCAAGCGTAGATTCTCCAAGTATCAGGGGATGAAGATTACAGATTGCACTCCTTTGGAGAACTACATTAAGGAATCTCTTCAAAACAGTCTTACACCCGAACAAATAGCCGGGAGAGACTCAGGGAGGTGGACAAACACCTCCCATATGTGAGCCGCCAAGGCATATACAAGTGGTTATACAGTGCGTACTGTCAAGCATATTGCCAATACTTACCAAGTAAACAGTACCGAAAGAGGCGGCGGCGAGGCAAGAAAACCAAACGCGAAATGATTCCCAACAGGGTTAGCATTCATAAGAGACCAAATGCCGCCAATGAAAGACTTGAGTTCGGTCACTTTGAAGCAGATACGGTTGTTTCCGGAAAGAAGTACGGCTCTACATCATTGAATGTGATAGTGGAAAGGAAGTCTCGATTTGTGAAGCTGAGAAAGCTATCGAATTTGAAACCATCTACTACAAACAGAGCCATACTGAGGGGCATGAAGACATTTAGCAAAATCAGATCTCTAACCTTGGACACTGGGATTGAGAACAAGTGGCACGAACGACTAAATCTGCTTATTTTCTTCTGTGACTCCTATGCTTCTTGGCAAAAAGGAGCAGTTGAGAATGTGAATCTGCGTATACGCAGATTCATACCAAAAGGTGCCAATATTGCTGATTATTCCGACAAGCAAATACAAAAAATCGAAGATTGGCTAAACCACACTCCCCGTAAAAGCTTGAATTACAAAACCCCTTATGAAATTATGTACCAAGAAAACCTTCTTATTCACACCACTAGTGGTGCACTTCAGGGCTGAATGTACCAGTGTATTAAAATAGGTCTCCGAAGGTTTTTATTATAACATAAAACATCATGTCTGTATATATGCTGTGACTGCCGACTACCAAGCTCCGCCTCCTCCACCGCCGCCACCGCCGCCTACTCCTCCTCCCGAAAATCCCGAGCCACCGCTATCGCTTGGCATTGATGTCATTGCCGAGTTCATTGTAGATGTGGCGTTTTCCAGGCTTCCTACAAGACTTGCAAGCATAAAGCTGTTTGAGTGCGTCCATGTGTCTGATTCATACCAACTTGGTGGCTCCGTGTATATATCTTGAAACTGTTTTGCCCAATGGTTGGTCTGATTAAAAATCATCGCGTAAGGGAGCAATTTTTCGAAATGCTCTTTCTCATGAAATTTTATTCGATCTTTTTCCGCAGTTTCTATGTAGAGCCTTAGCCCTAGAACTTTCTCGTATAGCCTTTGTCCTTCGTTGGTTTTCTTTGGCATGTACATTCCAAAAACAACGATCAGTATGCCACTTACTATGATGGAAGTGCCCAGTACGAATGCTGCGCTAAAAACGTTGATTAACGGGAATACGAAGAATCCTCCTATGGTTACCAAGACGCCTATAAATGAGTACGTCCGCTTGATAGTTTCCGGTCTTACTTCGAACATTTTTTTCTCCATGGCCGTGTCCATCGCTTTTTTCTTCAAGATAGACAAGTGTGTATAGAATTTACTTTTGAGAGTGGATACTTTTGTGCTTTTTTGGCTTCCGAAAATCCTATGAAGCAGCTCTTCCTCAAAATCTTGCAGCGATTTCTCGTTGTCGGGTTTTAACCTGTGTAGTTTGTAGTCTTTTGAGCCGAAAATACCAAGTTTTTTCTGGTCGATTTCTTCTATTTTGATAAATCCTCTGATTGCCAGGTCGATCAGGACGGCTGAAATATCTCTACTGTCGGCTCTTTCGTCCAGGATTATCGCGACTTCGATAGGCGACATGCCGTGTGGCGGTTCGTACTCCGGGACTATGACTGTAGGCCTTTTGTCTTTTCCGTAGAGTTGCCATTTGCGAAATATGATTAGAAAAACTATTGGAACAATGATGATCGGCCAATAGTCGAGGATCATCCATAGTAGCTCTGATGGTGGCGTGGTATGTCCGAGCGGAAAACTTACAGCGATTGTGAATCCCTGATATGGGCTTAGGGTCTTTGTTGTCTTGAAATCTACGCGGTTTGAGTTGGTTTGAGTGTATGTGCAACTCTGCTCTGTGCTACCTATACTTCCAGCGTAACAGATTGATGTTATTTCGTCATCAACCGTCAATGTTTCAGGCAGTATTATTGTCGTAGTCGCACTCAATATAATTGCTTCCCATGCCGTTCCGATTGCATCCCAGTAGACTTCATTATGGTCTTCGAAAAACAGTAGTCCGTTTGTGACTTCGTAAGTTATGACATATGTGCGTGGTTCTTGTATCAATATATCGGCGTCTCCTATCCGATATTGTATCGCCTCTATCGTTGATATTGTTGAATAGTCATATTTCTCTCCGTCTTCATCCGTTATTGATATTAGTTTGATGCGTAATTTCTCCAGACTTCCATCTTCTTGTGCCATGTATTTCGGTATGATGCGGTAGATTCCATGATGTGCTTCTTCGGAGAAATTGGCGGTAATTGTCTCTGTTATCAGCAGAGTGCTGTCTGTCTGGACCGCTATTTGCGTATTATAAGAATCGATCCACCAGCTTGATGCGAAGGAATAAGGTGCAAATAGCAGAGAGCAGAGAATTGATAGTAGGATCTTTTTCATAGTAGAGGCCAAAGTATTTCGAAAAACGCAAACAACAAAACGAATGACGCTACCGCGCCTGATAATGCCAAAAGAAGTGGCCTTTCTTTTCTGGTCGTAGCAAGTCCTACCAGACTGAATGCTAGACATGGCACCCATATGAATGAGTAGTTGACTAGTTCCGTTTCGGGATAGTTGTCAAAATTCAGGCCATACATAGGTATGAGAAAAGCCGCTACGATGATTAGAATTACGGCGTATAACGGTTTCAATAGAGGGCTTGTTTCACATGGTTCCATTTTGAGTATAGTTAAAAAGCAGGTATATGATACTGCTTTTATTGAGATGGCGCTACTTCTACTTCTCTACCTTGCTTTTGATCATCATCACGCCGACGATTGCGCTGCGTTCGCCTTCTTCCAGCTTCATCGATATGAATTTGATCGTCTCTTTGAGACTCGGGATGCGGTTATGCTCAAGCGCATTCACACGGCGGCGTGTCTTCTCTGTCTCCTCCGCCAGTCTCTCGGCTTGTTTCTCGATCTGTGCAAGCTTGATAAGGTCAGGAAGCACTTCTTGAAAAGCCTTAAGTGATGCGTCTAATTCGCACGATGTTTGGTTGAAACCATACGACAAAACATCTCCTTCCAAGTGTTGTTTGAAAAAAGGAATGTGCACGCTCATTACGTTCTTGGTTTTTACATCTAAGCTTAATTTGGCTGAGTTAAAAGTGAGTGCGCTCTCAAGCATCTTTGGCATTGTCTTTGCCGAGCCAAACAAAAAGCTCTTAAATGCCTTGCCGAGTTTTTCCTCAATATCTCGTCTTATTGTCTTAGCTTCGCGGATGATCTCCATGAATTGTTGCATCAGACCGTCTTGTTTGTCCTTGAGGAGCTTGTGACCGCGCACGGCTGACTTAAGCTGTGTTTTCAGCTTAAGGAGCTCCATTCTCGTTGGTTTGACGTCTAGCTTTGCCATTTATTAGGGTGTAGGGGGTAGGGTATAGGGGATAGGGGATAGGGATTGAGCGTTTCACGCAAGATAGGCTGGGCAGGTGGGCAGATTACTATTCCTCTTCGGAATCTTCTGGTTCTGCCGCTGATTTGCCATCCATATATTTTGCGATGTGATCTTCTTTGACACGTTTTAGTTCTGTCTTTGGCAAGATTCGTAGTAGATCCCATCCAATAGAAAGAGTGTCTTCGATTGTTCTGTCTTCGTACTCGCCTTGTGCTATGAATTTTGACTCAAAGTTGTTTGCAAATTGTAAGAACAGCTTATCAACTTCTTGCAGCGCCGCTTCACCAAGGATGATAGCAAGGTCACGAACTTCAACTCCACGAGCGTAAGCCGCATAAAGCTGCGCGAACATACCTTCGTGATCTTCACGTGTAACTTTTCTGGCTGTTGGAGCAAGACGTGAAAGGGAAGGAAGTACGTTGATACACGGGTAGATGCCTTTTCTGTGATGTTCGCGAGAAAGTACGATCTGTCCCTCTGTAATATAACCTGTAAGATCAGGGATTGGATGAGTGATGTCGTCTTCCGGCATAGTTAGGATAGGGATCTGAGTGATCGATCCTTTGCGTCCTTTGATTCGACCAGCTCGTTCGTACAGTGTAGCAAGGTCAGTGTATAGATAACCTGGGTAACCACGTCGTCCCGGTACCTCTTTTCGAGCTGCAGAAACCTCACGTAGCGCCTCACAATAGTTTGTAAGGTCAGTCATGATAACAAGCACGTGCATATCTTTCTCATAAGCAAGATACTCAGCCGTTGTAAGCGCCATACGTGGAGTCGCAATACGTTCTACTACTGGATTGTCAGCCGTGTTGATAAATAGGACGGCTCTTTCGATAGCTCCGGTTTTTCTAAACTCATCTGTGAAATACTGAGCTTCTTCAAAAGTTACACCCATCGCCGCAAATACTACGGCAAAGTCGCCGCTACCCTCACTTCGTACCTTTGCCTGACGAGCGATCTGTGCCGCAATCTGCGCATGTGGCAGACCTGCCCCTGAGAACACAGGCAGTTTCTGTCCACGTACGAGTGTGTTCAGACAGTCGATTGTAGATATACCTGTCTGGATGAAGTCGTTAGGGTAGTCACGCGAAAAAGGATTCAATGGTGCTCCGTTGATGTCGAGTCTTTTCTCCGGGATAATCTCCGCGCCTCCGTCGATCGGCTTACCTTTTCCATCAAATACGCGTCCTAGCATTTCCTCTGATACAGGAATTTCCAATGTTTTTCCCAGGAACCTGGCTTTTGAGCCTTTTGTTCCGACACCTTGTGTGTTCTCAAACATCTGGACCATAGCCATTCCTTCGTTGGCTTCCAGCACTTTACCGAGGCGAATTTCTCCCGATGGAAGTGTTATCTCACAAAGCTCTTCGTACTTGATGTCATCCACTCCCTCAACCATGATCAGCGGTCCCGCGATCGAGGTAATGGTTTGATATTCTTTTTGCATGTTATTTATTTAGGGTATAGGGGGTAGGGTATAGTGTGATTTAGCTCTCCGTCTCCATCTTTGCAGCTAGTTTCCCGATCTCTTTTTTTATCCTTTCTATTAATTCTGCGTAAGCTTCCAGATTGTCTGCTTTGATCTCTTTGCACTTCGCCACTTCCTGCAAGACTGGCAAGTTGAGAAGTTTTTCAATCTCGAATCCTTCCTTGCTTACCAGAGGTAATGCCTCTTGATATACGCTGATGATTGTCTTTAGCATCCAATACTGTTTCGCTAGAGAAGTGTATGCATCTTCCGGATCAAAAGCGTTTTGAAATAAGAAGTCTTCACGTATAGATTTTGCAGATTCTAGGATAAGCCTCTCCTTGGCTGAAAGTGCATCCATACCTACGAGTTTTACGATCTCTTCCAGTTTCGATTCTTCTTGAAGCAAACTCATACCGGTACCACGAACATCCATATAATCCTCTGCTACAGCTTTTTTTGCGTAGCTTCCAATGTTGTCCAAATATAAAGAGTAGCTGTTTAGCCAGTTGATAGCAGGGAAGTGACGTCTGTAAGCCAGTTTTGCGTCTAGCCCCCAGAATACTTTTGTTACACGCAGTGTGTTCTGAGTCACAGGCTCAGATAAGTCTCCACCCGGAGGAGAAACCGCTCCGATAGCAGTGAGTGAACCCACTCTGTCGTCTGATCCCAGACAGTCGACTATACCAGCTCTTTCGTAGAACTCAGCTGTCCTGGAACCTAGGTAAGCAGGGTAACCCTCCTCACCTGGCATCTCTTCAAGACGTCCAGACATCTCGCGTAGAGCCTCAGCCCAACGCGATGTGGAATCGGCCATAAGAGCTACGTTGTAACCCATATCGCGATAATACTCGGCTATTGTGATACCCGTGTAGACAGAGGCTTCACGAGCCGCTACCGGCATGTTTGAAGTGTTCGCAATAAGGATTGTACGTTTCATCAGAGGTTCGCCTGTGTTTGGATCCTCAAGGTGAGGAAACTCTATAAGTACGTCTGTCATCTCGTTTCCACGTTCACCACAACCGATATAGACGATGATTTGAGCATCGCAATACTTAGCCAGTGATTGTTGCGTGACTGTCTTTCCAGCTCCAAAAGGTCCAGGAATACATCCTGCTCCACCTTTCGTAATAGGGAATAGCGTGTCCAAAACACGTGTTCCTGTGATAAGTGGCTCATTAGGAATTTTTTTGTTTGCAGAAGGCCTTGGTTTCCTAATAGACCACCTTTGCATCATTGTAAGATCGTGCTTTTTGCCGCTGGTGTCTTCTACTACTGCTATAACTTCTTCTACCGTGTGATCTCCCGATTTGATTTCTAAAACTGTTCCTTCCTTCAATGTAGGTGGAACCATTACTTTGTGACGGATTAGGTTTGTCTCTTGTACTTCTCCAAGAACATCTCCTGCAATAACCTTGTCTCCAACGCTAACAGTTGGTTCCAAATTCCATTTTTTCTTCCTGTCTAGCGCAGGGACCTCGATACCACGTGCGATGAAAGCACCTGACTGCGCTTCGATGAGAGGCAATGGTCTCTGGATACCGTCGTAGATTGATTCCAGCAGTCCAGGGCCAAGTTCAACCGACATGGTTGTTCCCGTTGATACTACCGGTTCTCCCGGTCCAACGCCTGAAGTCTCTTCGTAGACCTGTATAGAAACATTATCTCCTTTAATTTCGATAACTTCTCCTATGAGGCCTTTGTCGGAAACACGCATAACCTCGTACATCTTAGCGTGAGGCAGTCCCTTGGCTACGACGAGCGGTCCTGCGACCTTAATGATTGTTCCTTTTTGTTCTGACATGATTATTGAGTTAGTAGTTGTTAGATAGGATTTAGGACTTAGGATTTAGGGTGTAGTGAATGGTGTGTAGTAGTTCTATTTGTCTCCTAGAATGTCGGAGCCGACTGCCTGTTCTACAATTTTGCTTATCCTCTTGAGTCCGAAGCCTGTTGTGCCTTTTGGTCCAGGGATTGGTACTATTGCAGGCATTACAGCTGCAGAAACTTTCTTGTAATCGTCTGCAGGAATTTGCATCGCAAGGTCTTCCACTATGAAGATGATTGCGTAAGCCGGTTTTTCAAACCCCTCTTCTCCAATAGTTTTTTTCGCGAGTTTTTGCAGTGTCTCAATCGCTTGATCTTTGTCCAGCGCCGAATGAGCTTCCAGACCTAGTGCTTTGAAGCCAAGTACAGCGTCTTTTGGACCGATGATTGCTATTTTGTGATGCATTGTTATTTTAGGATTTAGGACTTCGGATTTAGGGATTAGTGAATGGAATGTTTATTTATGGCAGGATTTAGGACTTAGGGATGGAGCGCTTCGCGCGTGTTAGTTCACATATGAGTGTGGGATTTCCTCTCTTATCATCTCTGTGTCGAGTCCATTAAGCTTGCCGACCATTATCATTCTGATGATTTGCGCGTTGAATTCTTTGAGCCACCAGTAGTTAAGTATCGGTTCGATCCCGAATGGAAGGAATCTGGCATCGTTAATCATTTCAAGTACGTCATTTTGCAGCAGCCTTTCCAGCTTTCTGAAAGATCCTGTCTCTTTGTAACTCTCCAGTCCTTTTGCGATAGAGTCTGAGTATGCGCAGAAGCTGAAAGCTGTGTTTACTGCGTCCCAGTCTTCTTTTAGATTGTCGTTAAACTTGTCTAATCTTATAGTTCCTCCTACTGTAAGAGCTTTTTTTAGTACTATTTCCGGGTCTACGTGCTGGTCTTTGCTTCTGCAGAATGCCATTATATTGTGAATGTCTGTTTTCGCTTTCATGAAGCTCTGCAGAAATTTCGAACCTGTTCCCTTTGCAATTTTTTGACGTACTTTAAGGAAAGCACGATCTATGTGCAGATCCACCAATGTTAGACTTCCTGTCTCCTCATAAAGCTCCTTGCTTCTTTGTACTGCTCTCTGTAGGCGAGGTTTCTCATCGCCTTTCATTCTTGGTTGGATGATTTCATCTGCAAAAATGAACTCGGTAAGTGCCGATAACTTGATTTTTCCCCATGGGATAAGAAGTTCTGCTACATCTTCGTATGTTTTTCCTGTTAGTTTAGCTTTTAGCAGGGTCTTCGTGTTATGCGCATCGTATTTGTACCATGCCATGTTAAGTACCCATCTTTCCGGAGTCATATCGCGTAGCAGTTTGCGCGTGTCTGATAGGCCTGCGTCGATTACTTCCTGGAAATCTTCTACCCTCGATACGTCTCCGATATGAGTTGAGTAATCGGTGTCATTCAAAATCCTGTAGGCCTCTTTTGCGTCTTTGGCTCCAAGCATTCTCTCTATGTCGTTTCTGTCCAAGAGCTGATTTGTTAGCACTTGAACTAAGGTGACCGCGTATATGTAATCGTCGTTGTTGATCATTATTAGGATTTAGGACTTAGGGATTAGAGCGTATGGCTAGAATAGAATGTTGGCGACTTTTGTTTCCAGCTCGTCACGTAATTTCTTCTCAATTACTGAATCAAAAGTGAAGTCGTACTCTACTTTGCCTGTTTTCAAAATGAATCCTCCGTGAAACTGACCTTCCTCCGCTATTTTGTACTCTGTTTTGGAGATCACATCTTCTGTTACAGCCTTTTTGCCTTTAGCAGGTATAATCTCGCCTTCTTCAGAGTAAGTTGTAGCTTGTTTTATTAATGCTTCCAGGTATTTTTTGTAGTCTGGAGATTTTGCCAACCTAGATAGCGTATCTACGAATACGCTGTCTAGGATCTCGCGTTTTTTCGACAGTATATTCTTGCGTCTTTCTGTATTCGCAAGCATTTCCGCTCTCGCTTTTACACGACCTGTTGCCTCCTCCGCTTTTTTCTCGATAACTTTGACAGCTTCCTCCCTCTTCGCTTTGTATTGTTTCTCCATAGCCTGTAAATCTTCAGCAAATTTCTTCTCAAGATCTTTGAGTTTCTTGTCTCCAATCTTTTCTATTTCTTTAATGAGATCTTGTAGAGGCATGTTGTTTAGGATTTAGGATTTAGGACGTAGGAGGTAGGGATGGAGCGCTTCCGCGCAGATTGTTTTACTCCTTGCAACCCCGTAGGAAACCAAAGTTCCATCGGGGTTACAGGCAAAAAACTTATGATACCTTGATTCCGAAGATAAGAAGTACGCTGACTAAGAGACCTAGAACCGCGTATGTTTCTACCATCGCTGACATGATTACCGCTTTACCTGCGTTAGCCGGGTTTTTAGCAATAACCTTCAAACCTGTTGCAGAAACTTTTCCTTGCTGAATTCCTGAGAACAGAGAAGCCAATCCTACAGGAAGGCTTGCTGCTAGGAATTGTAGTCCGGTCTGTGTGCTGATTACAACTACCTCGTCTCCTAGGAGACCGACCTGCATAAGAATAAGCAGTGCGCCTAGAAATCCGTAGATTCCTTGCGTACCTGGCAATGCTTGCATAAGAAGGATTTTACCGAAAAGCTCTGGCTTCTCAGTAGTGACTCCTGCTCCTGCTTGTCCAGCGAGACCTACTCCTATACTTGAGCCGATTCCGCCGCATACGGCTGCTATTGCAGCTCCGAAGACCGCTAGTGCTAGACCTGTTTCCATGCGATATGGGGTTAATTTGTTATTAGAGGGTGTAGGGGATAGGGTGTAGGGGATAGTGATTGAGCCCCTAGTCCTTTAAGTGTGTGTACTTGCATTCTCTCGTAAATGGCTCGAAATCTTTTCCTCCTCCTTCCATGAACTTGCCGAAGAACTCTACGAATTGCAAACGACTTGAGTGTATGAACGCCCCCAGCGTTGATAGTGCAATGTTCAAGCTATGTCCAAGTATAATTACTATTATTCCTATAATGAATCCTACATATGGAACCAAATCGACCATGATGCCTGCGATAGTGTTCATCGCGAAAGCTATAATTCCTGTTCCGAGTCCAAGCGCCATCAAACGTGAATACGAGAGTACGTCCGAGAAATATCCCACTACGTTGTAGAGCGACAGCACCCCAAGTCCCAGTTTTCCAACGATGCTCTTGCTTTTGCGTCCTTGGGTTAGTACCAGTGCAATTGTAAGCCCCAGAGCGATGTTCTTAGACAGTCTCGCATATGGTGTTAATGATTCGATCATTCCAGTTGCTCCCAGGCTAAGAAGAGAAACAAGGAATATGATCCATAAGAAACTGTCCAGCATGGCGTCCATTATTGCGCCGTCTTTGATTTTCCAATATCCGTCAATCATTAGTCCAACCAGTACCTGTATTATCCCTAGCGCGAAAGCTAATCCCAAAAAGATTATAGCTCCAGATCCGACCGGGTTGATTAATTGTCCTTTGAATCCAAGTACCTCCTCTCCATTTGCTCCTGGGACCATCTTTGTAAGGAATGAAGGAGCTTGTTCAGGGGTGAGGCCGAACCATCCTCCGAATATTATTCCGGCTACGAAGGTAACAAGTCCTCCCCACATGAGAAGTCTTATTAGCCCTTTGCTTTCCTCCGGTATCTTGAGGAATTTCAGCGCTATGAATGTTAATGAGAACAGGATGAATCCGTATCCGGAATCAGATAGACATAGTCCGAAGAATATAATGAAAAAAGCTGCCAATAACGGGGTCGGATCTATCTCTGTAGGCAGAGGCAATCCGTAAATTCTTGTGACTGATTCGAACATCTTCATAAATCCTTTGTTGCGTAGAGCTACAGGCGCTTCTTCTCCTTCCTCTGGAGCTACTTCAACTATTGCTACGCCTTCCGCTCTCTCCTTGATATCCCCTTTTAATGCCTTAAGAGCTCCTTTTTTTGCCCATCCGGTTAGGACGAAAGTGTATTCCGTTTCGCCTGTTAGATTCTTTCTCTCTTCGCGGACAAATTGCCATAGGTAGTAGTCGTGTACTACCTTCAAGCTGTCTAAGTTTTTTGCTAATTCGGCCAGCTCTTTCTCTGTTTTGTTGAGCTGGTGAGTTAGCTCGGTAGACTCTTTCTTGATAGCATGTAGATGCTGTTTTACGCTTCCTTCCGCGGTTTTCAGCTCAGCTTCTTGCACTCGGTATTCCGACATTAGGCCGCTTATCTGATCTGCATCTGCAAGTAAATATATAAGTGAAAAATAAGCTTTTGATTGATCTTCCGAGACAGTGTGGAAGTCTATATTGAGTCCAAGGTCTGAAAGTGATTTCTGGAATTTTTCGTAATCCAGTTTGCCGATAACTCCAAGTGTTAATTTGGAAGTTCTGGTTACGTGAGGCGTGTCCAAATGAACCGATAGATTCTTCCAAGGTTCCAATGCCTTCTCGTCTTGCTGGATCTCTGTCAGCCTATTCTTTGTTCCGACCATTTCTTCTTCAAGTCTTTGTGCTTGTTTGATCGCTTCTTCATAATTGAAAGTTTTTGCAATCGACTCCATGTTTGTCGCATTCAATATGATGGGCGACGGCAATATGCTGTTTTTCTCGTAATTTGATAGTAATTTGATAGCAAAATCCAGATTCGCAAGCTTTAGTTCGAGATCGTGATCGTGCTTTGTAGCTGAGTTGATCCTGCTAGTAATGTCCGCACTTAATTCCTTTACTTCCATTACATTCCTCTCCTGCAAGAAAGTCATAGCTTTTTCTAGCTGCTCTCTTAGGCCGATAACCTGAATTTTCTGCATTGGTATGACGGACACGGTGAGAAATTAGTGGGTAGTATTTATTTCGTAGACTGCTCGAAAGCTTTTATAACCAAATCCATAGCTTCTTTCTTGGAAGTTTCCGCTTTGTCTGCCAGTGTGATGACCTCTCTGTCTGCTGCTGCTAATTTTGTTTTTAAGTCTGCTTGTGCGTCTGCTTTTGCTTTCTCTATCTTCTTATTACCTGCCGAACGTGCTTCCTCTTCTGCTGCTTTCAGAGCGGCCTTTTCCTTCTCTCCCGCTTTTTCGAGCTCTTTTCGGTTCTCATCTTCCTTCTTTGCCAATTGCTGACGTGTCTTCTCCTCTGATTTTTGTATCAACATTAATGGATCATCGTGCGTAGTAGTATCTTTTGTAGTCATGTTGTTAATAGGGTGTAGGGGATAGGGTGTAGTAGGCAGTGAGCTTTTCGTGAAAAAGGATACAATGAACCTTTGTATCCTGTAATTTTAGCTTGAGAGATTTTAAGTTTGGGCTGAAAAAAAGTCAATGGGAAAAGATTTTGAATTTCCTTGTGTGTAAGCCAGTTTTATGGGGTTCTGTCATTGTTTTGACGCAGAAATCGCGGACTAGTTTGCCTTCACGACATCCATGAGCTTCTTGATGATTTGTGAACTCTCAGCCCTGTTTATCGGCCTGTCAGGCTCAAAAGTTTCCATGTCTCCGTTCTCGTTAACAATCTTGTAGTAATTTGCGTTCCATACAGGATTGTAATACCACGCTCCTTCTTCTATGTCGGTATAAGTGAGAGGACTAGTTCTGACGGATATGCCATCTTCTTTCTCTGCCAATGCTAATGCCCTGGAAACCATTGTTATCGCTTCTGCTCTGGTTATCGGGTCTCCCGGTTTGAACGTGTTGTCTCCATATCCCTCAACTATGCCAAGTTCTTTTGCCGTGTATATATAGTTGCCGTACCACTCCCAGTAATTCGCGTCTTCGAATTCTCCCCATGATGCACATTCCCATGTTGATGGGCATGTATCCTCAAAATATCCTTCTTCGTAAAGCGATTTCATTAGAATCGTGATGAATTCAGCTCGAGTTATATCATTTCCCGGCTGGAACGTGCCGTCTGGGTATCCGTTGATTACACCTTCGGTTGTCAGGTAATATACGTTGTCGCCATACCATTCATCTACCTCTACGTCCTCAAACTCTTTGTGGGAATTAGAGAAAACTTCGTAGCTGCCTGAGACTTCAGTGTCTGCTTCGTCGAAGTAAGCTTCTATATCCATTAGTCCCGCAAGGTCGAGTCTTATTTCTGTGTCGCTGCTTGAATAGTCGTTTGTCGATAATGACGATACAAACATTGCGTCGAATAGAGACATGAAATCGTCTATGGAGTCTTTGGCGCTCTGGAAGTCAGATACTTCTTCTCCTGCCGCGTCTTCCAATTCGTCAAACAGGTCTTTGATGTACGATCCTATGTTGCCGATGTTGAAATATGAAATGTTTGTAGCGAGGGCTTGTGTGTCTGTAAACATTTCGTCAAAGGTGTCGTCTGTTAGTAGTCCTTGGTTGTAGTCCTCCTCGATATCCGAGTTGGTTGATACCATCAATATGTCATCTTCTGTTATCCCTATTGTGATGTCTATATCAAAATAGTTCTCCGGCATGTAGATAGCGTATGGATTCTCGGACTGCTTTTGGCTGATATCGATGTGGAATGTCGTTGCTGTTCCTCCCAGCATCTCTTCTTCGCTTTTTGTAATCTCAACCTCCATTTCTCCCTCTGCGGCTGTAAAAGTGTCTCCTTCTGCCTCCGTCAAACCCCATATGTAGTCTACAAGCTTATCTACAGTCACTTCGGCTTTTGCCTTAGTGTTTGTGACGTCAGCCATGATTGTCATTGTGGGGAAAGTCTCTCCACTGTCTTGAATGAGCATTCCTATTCCTTGATCCAAAATGCCAAGGATGTCTGAGTCCAGACTTATTGATGTTTCCGACTCCAGCGCGCTGTCAAAGTCGCTTAGATCCGACTCTATCAAAGATGATGAACTCTCGAGCGTATTCCATGTCTTCGCCAAGTTGAACATCTCGGAGTAGAATATCGGGTTTTGTGACGGCATGAAATTGTAAATGTCAGGTACCGCGTTCGTGTCTGAATAGTCTATTCCCAGTGCCGATAGGATGTTCTCATCGTTTGATGAGTATGTTTGCATCTTGAACCCATTAGATGTTTGCTTGATAGACATCCCGTATGCGCCTATCGCGTCTGCAATTTCGAGTTCTTCTTCCTCTGCCAAGTATGTGTCGAATACGTAATTCATGTCTATGTATAAGTTCCATAAGTCGCCTGACAGGAACTCGTTTTCTACTTCTTGATAATATGAATTACTACTCAAAGTTGACTCTGATGTAAGAAGCTCTTCAAGTCCTTCTTGGTAGTCTTCTACGATCACCAAATACCCATCTTGGTAAGTGAAATATGCTGATGGTGATGACGGAATCATTCTGTCCTCGTCGGAGCTTGGGTCAAAGTAATACATCTCATATCCTGTATCTGTCTCCGCTGCCGTTAATCCCTCTCCAATGAGACTGTTTAGATCGCTGTAATCTTCGCTAGTCATCTCTACTACAAAAAACAATGTCGCAATGCCAGACTGCATAGGAAATGCGCCTATTGATATCTCGGATGCAGCTATACTGTTTTCCAAGAATGATGCTACAGGTCCGTCTGTGCTTTCGGAATAACTCGTGATATCGCTTGCGATTCCGTTACTTAATAAGTTTAGCAAATATGTCTCATATAGACTTGAGATATTACTGTCTCCTTCCGAAGGAGCCAGGGTTGTTAGGAATATCGTGTCTGTAGGCAGTATTGTTGCAGCTTGATTTGCAGATGTACTAGCCGAAGATACGAAGCTTGAAATGCTAACAATAGTGATAGCGCTTACTAGAGCTGAAATCAGTTTTTTGTGGTTTGTCATTGTTTATATGGTTATGCGACTGTCTAATAGTATCGTTTTTTGTGCCGTTTTGGCAATTTTTTTAATTTTTAAGCCCGTTATGGGGAGTGCGTACTCTTTGAAAGCGTTGAAATCTTCAGGCTCCTTGAAAGGTGTCGTTCCCGGTGGTGGAAATGGGAGCTTGTAGATTATTAAAGTTTTTAGATTCGTGATTCCGGCCTCCATCGAAAGGAGTCTCCAGAAATCGTAAGTTCCTACTAGCACTGTATTTTCTGGATCTTTTGTACTTTTCACCCTTATTTTCCCTATTCCACCAGAAGCGCCTTGTGCCATAACGGCAATACCTTTTTCTTTGAATGGCAAAGCCAGTTTGTGATGAATCATGCCTGCCGCTTTTTGCGAATTTGCCAGTATGAAAACAGGCTTTTCGATCCGGTCGAGATTTTGCAGTAAATAATTGTCTGCATTCGTTGTGAAGAGAGGATCTTTTGCCGGTGGCATATCGACATTCTCTGTGTCTATATAGGAGTTGTCTGTCTCGACGCGGAAGTCTTCCGGCAGGCAAAGCAGTTTTTTCAAATATGTTCCTGCCGGAGATTCTCCCTTGTATGTTATCGCTGTTCCAATTAAGGAGAGGGTGCTTGGTATCGGCCAAATCTTCTCGGCTAACATGGTCCCTATATTGAGCGGTGTGATTTTCAATATAGGTGATCCATCCATAGCTAGCATGATCTCGATTCTTAGGTTCTGAGATCCGTTTTTACTCTTCTCCAGAAATCTTAGCATGCTGCTCTCTTCGGAATTATCTTCTGCCTCTTCTGCAATTTTTGTTGCTAAGTCGGATATTTTTTGCCATTCCATAGTCGCGAAATGATATGGACACAGTTCTAGTGCGAAGCTCTGCCCATGTTTCTCGTACATCATCCCAATGTAGCCAAAAAGTATAGCTATTCGATCTTTTATTCCCTCAGACAAAGACGAATCTGCAAAGCGTCTTTCCGAATAGTGCATTGTAAAAGCCCTTTGTACGTTGTTATGGAATTCGTCTATGTCGTCTATGATGAGGTTGGCGTCTGACATGTCCAACTGTTCCGATTTGGCAAGGCGTGCCAGCGTTTGGTGAGTCAGAATGATCGGATTAGCGACTTTTAGTGTTTTGATGATGTCCTGCGGATAGCTCGTATAACAGTAATCGAACCATAGATTTTTGATGTTGCTTGGGAATGAGACCTCTGTAGATGATAGTTGGTAGTTGGCAGATCGTAGTAGTGGCAGGATTTTCAGTGCGAATACGGTCTCCTCGGGTGACAAGCTTTCTTTGTCTGTCAGTTGTCTAAAGAGGTTGCGATCCAGATATTGACTTGGATTTAGTATTGTAAGGTTTTTTTCGCCAGTTACTGCTATGATCGTTTTTTTGCCTGAGTTTTCCGGTATGATTTGCTCTATTTCGTGCGGAGCTACCTCCTGCAACGTGTTTGGCTTGACCTCGCATTTAGCAGCTTCTTTTGCAGCTTGTTTCGTCTGTTCGTCATATGCAACTATCTGCGTATTATGATTCCTGATTGCGTATTTGAATATATCTTTCCATGGAGATAGTGATTTCTCGATTATATCACTTAGCTCTTCCGAACTATTTTTTGCGAAATAGATATCTAGAAGTTTGAACATGACTTCTATATTGTCTTTTACGTCTTTTAACGCTCTATGTTGTCCCGGTTTTGACATCCCGAGTTTCTCTGCAACTATTTCCAGGCTGTAAGACTCTGCTTTTGGTATCGCGATATGGGCGATGTCCATTGAGTCCAGTCGCACGTTAGGCAGATTAAGGCCGTTACTTTCGAGGAACGATATATCAAAGCCGATATTATGACCCATAATAGGGTACTCTTTTATAAAAGCTATTAAGTCTGCTCTTATATCGTCCATTGTCGGCGCGTTGCCAGTATCTTGATCTGTGATTCCCGTCAGGTTTGTAATTACATGAGGAATCGGCACGCCTGGATTTATAAAAGTCTCGAACTCCGCTTCGATCTTGCGAGTTTCCAGATTTACCAATGCGGCTCCGATCTCTATGATCTTGTCATTCTCCGGATGGAATCCGGTCGTCTCTATGTCCAGGGCTATTATGTGCATTAGCGACTAGCGAGTAAGAGTTAAGAAGTAGTGAGTAGACTGTAGTATAGATGTCGAGAGTTACATTCGGTAGTTTGCTTCTCTGTTTTGGCTTGATAGCCGGTAAGTCTTGTGTTATTTATTGCTGCCTTAGAGGCATTCATTATGAGTACTCCTTCTCTAAATAGCGTAAAACGGTTTGTCGGTCGCGACCCGGTGAGTAGCGCGCTTGCTCTGCTTGCCGGAGGTTATGTTGGCCAAAACTTCTATCGGCGCGTGGGATGCCTTTGCTGACCGCGTAACTATCTCGTCTGACGAGAAGTTACCGGGTATTACGTGGACCCTACTGCCTTGCCTGCCTATTTTGATAGTTTTGAAAAGACAGAGGGTGTGATACGCGATAATGCCGCGTCCAGACTTCGTGAGGCGACAGGTTCTAAATGTGAGTGCGTCCTGTTAGAAACTTCTTCCGGAACCGACGACCCAACTACTGTTGGTTGTCCATCAATGGATGGGCTTCTTGTGTCGCAATCTGCCGGTGCCGGGTTCATTGCAGGTGATATCTACGCGACGGGATTTGCAGTTTGGCGGTGCTTGAGTGGCATCAATACATACGCAGTTACTGTAGACACATTCTGTCTTGATCCGCGTTCTTCCGATAGTTGGGAAGAAGTTATTATCAGGGAAGGTTGGTCTTCTGACCTTATATTGTCGGAGTAGATCGTATCTCGTCTAGCAAATCCAATAATTCGACTGCGATTCTGCAGACAGCGGCTCTTGTTATAGAGTCTCCACCTCCGAAATCACCATTGTCATATCCGGCAATTACATCGCCGGTATAAAGCGTCATTACGTACTCATAGTACCAATCTTCCGTCGTCATGTCTCCGAATGGGTTTTCCCAGTTGTCTGCATCTCCTACAAAGACTTGTGCGTTGATCATCTCGCTGACTCCTGATGCTGCCATCAATATTTTTGCCGCTTCGGCTCTGTTGACATATCCTCCCGGATTGAATGTTCCGTCAGGATATCCGTTTATGATGCCGTAGTGGTATGCTGATTTTACATAGTCTTCGTACCATGTGCCTTCTTCGACGTCTGTTAGTACGCCATCTTCCAATTCTATTGTGCTTGAATCCAGTACTTCGTATCCAAAAGTCTCCATAGCTATCTTTGTGATAGCAGATCTTGTTATGTAGTCTCCAGGTCCGAATAAGTCTGTTCCGTCGTATCCACTTACTACGCCAGCTTCTGCGAGTCTCATTACGTAATCTTCGTACCACGATCCCGTTTCGACGTCGGGAAAGGTGATTTCTGTTGCAGTATCTTCATCCTCTGGCGTGTCATTGTCACCTCCACTGATTTCTTCTATTTCGACTGTTACAGATGAACTCATATTGCTTGAGTTGTCCATTGCGGATAAGTAGAATTTGTTTGTGTCGTTTTGCTGCAAAGTGACTTCGACAGAGAATATTCCATCTGTGCCTACCGCCGCCGATGTGTTGTCGTCACCGGAGACAACTATCGTTGATCCCGCTTCGGCAGTTCCTGTTATATCTATAGTGTCGGCGTCGACAGGGGAGGCAACGTCATCGATGTCCGGTGTACCTGGCGCTGTTCTATCTACGCCGTACGTTGCTTCGTAGGCTGCCGCTTGTTCACTGCTTTCGACTACTGTTACCAAGACGGATTCCGATGCGGTTCCATCTGCTCCGGATGCAGTTATAGTGAAATTATTTGTTGCTTCCTGAGTCAGCGTGACGACTTTTTCCCAATATCCGTCATCGTCTGCATATGTTGGAGATAGCTCAAATGTCCCGCCACTTATTGTGATTTTCGCTCCCGCTTCGGAGGTTCCGGTAATCATGAGTTTTTCTGCGTCCACAGGTGAATGGACGTCATTTACCATTGGCTTCTCTGTAGCTCCCGCCTGCAAAGCCATTGTACTAATGACAAGAATACTTGCTGCGAGCAGTGTCAGTAAGACACCGAGTGTTGTTTTGTTTTTCATTTTTGTGCGAGTTAGCGAGTAGGCTGTAAGAGGTAGTTAGTAGTAGGTAGTTTGTGGAGTTTCGCTGTCGCGAAATACTTATCTATAGTAGCTCTATGAATCGGTCGAATACGAAGCTGGTGTCTGTTGGTCCCGGGGTTGCTTCCGGATGGAATTGGACTGACAGGAATGGATGTTTTTTGTGTTTCAGGCCTTCGACGGTATTGTCGTTCTGGTTTTTGAACCATACGGACCAGTCTTTTGGGATAGTCTTTTCGTCTATTGCGAAGCCGTGGTTTTGACTCGTAATGTAGCATCTCCCCGTTTCCATGTCTGTGCATGGTTGATTTTGCGCTCTGTGACCGTACTTGAGTTTGTATGTTTTGGCTCCTGCGGCAATTCCCATGATCTGGCTGCCCAAGCAGATTCCGCATGTTGGGATCTTCCTTTCGAAGCACTTGCGCATAGTGTTATGCGTCTCTTGTGGCAGCATCGGGTCGCCGGGTCCGTTAGAGAAAAATATTCCGTCGAATTTGGTCTTTAGCTCGAACGGATCTTGGTCCCATGGAATTCTCGTTACTGTGATGTCTCTTTTTAGAAAATCACGGATTATGTTCGCTTTGCAGCCAGTGTCTACGATTGAGATGTGCTTTTGTCCTCTTTTGTAAGCAATTATCTCTTTTGTCGCCACTTCGTCGGCTAAGTTTGTTGTGTCGGGAGATATGACTTCTCCGTAGGTCGGATTTTTTGTCATTACTCGTCCCAGCATAGTGCCTTTTTCGCGGATTTTTTGGGTTAGGGCTCGCGTATCTACTCCCGATATCGCGGGTATGCCATGCCTTATGAGCCATGAGCCCAGGCTCTCTTTCGCATTCCAGTGGCTAAAATCATCAGAGTATTCCGATACGATGAGTGCGCGTATGTGAGGTTTCTCGCTTTCGAAATTTGCCTGTAGACCGTCTTGATCCGTTGTCTCTTCCGGGACCCCGTAATTTCCAATTAGAGGGTATGTCAAAACAAGAATTTGTCCTCTATACGACGGATCCGTAAGGCTCTCCGGATACCCTACCATACTTGTATTGAATACGACTTCTCCTTCCGTATCCGTGTGCGCTCCAAAAGATTGGCCGGTTATGATGCTTCCGTCCTCCAATGCTAGTGATATCCGATCTTCCATTTCCTGTTTAGGTTTTTTAGTACGTTTTTTACATTTTAGCCTCAGATTACGATATTGCAATTCGCACTTGCGATTTTTAGGTGTTTTTTTGTTCTTGTGTTAAATTTACAGAGGCGCGGGATATAACTTACGGATTATGTTTGGCAAAGGCTCAAATCTTCTCAGTTCAAAAGATCTATCTCATGATGATCTAATAGGGATATTCGAAGAGGCTGAGAAGCTTCTCCCCGTAGCACGGAAGCAGGAGGCTTCCGATATTATGAAAGGCAAGGTTCTCGCTACTCTTTTTTATGAGCCTTCCACGAGGACGAGGTTTAGTTTTGAGACAGCGATGTTGCGTCTAGGCGGGGCTATCATAAGTAATGCTCAGATGGAAGAGACCTCTTCCGTTAAAAAAGGAGAGAGTTTGTACGATACTGGAAAAGTCGTGTCTAAGTTCGCCGATGTGATCGTGATGAGGCATCCCAAGTCGGGATCTGTCGCTCAGTTGGCTGAAGGTTCGGAGGTCCCTGTTATTAACGCGGGAGATGGTCCAAACGATCATCCTACACAAGGACTCTTGGATGTTTTTACGATATGGCGTGAGTTTGGCGGAATAGAAGGTCTAACTATTGGTATGGTTGGGGATCTTAAGTATGGGCGTGTGCCTCATGCGCAGTGCGAACTCCTCAAGCATTTTGCAGGTCTTAAGTTTGTTTTTGTGTCGCCTCGGGAGCTTTCCATGCCTCGAGAGATTGTTGACGATCTTAGGTCTGCTGGGCATGAAGTTGTCGAGACCGAGGATCTTGACTCTGTCCTGTGCGAGCTTCAAGTTATTGCTCATACTCGTATTCAGCGCGAGCGATTTGAGTCCGAGGAAGAGTACAGGAAGTACAAAGGTGTGTATGTTTTTGGCAAAGATCAAATGGCGAGATGCAGAGAGGATATGATTTTGATGCATCCGCTCCCTCGAGTTGA
>Ga0100379_10001041_pt1 | contig 28667 bp, 29 predicted proteins | sample CryGeymeta201503_FD_80418 | JGI IMG/M metagenome (GOLD analysis project Ga0100379, IMG submission 80418) | Groundwater microbial communities from Crystal Geyser aquifers in Utah, USA - Crystal Geyser metaG 2015-03 | ecosystem: Environmental > Aquatic > Deep subsurface > Groundwater | place...
ACTGCAATTCGCTGTTGTTCTCCGCCGGATAGTTCAGCAGGTTTATGATTTATTCTTTCCTCTAATCCAACTGCAATTAATAATTCTTCAGCTTTAATCAGCGCGGCATTTTTTGAAACCCCTCCAATCATCTTCGGTATTGCAACATTTTCAACAGCTGTAAACTCGGGTAGTAGATGGTGAAACTGAAAAACAAATCCGATGTTTTTGTTTCTGAACTTAGCAAGTTTATCATCCGATAAAGAAAAAATATTTTGCTCATTATAAAAAACTTTTCCGCCGTCCGGTCTATCTAAAGTTCCAAGAATATGCAGGAGCGTACTTTTACCAGCGCCGCTCGCGCCTATTATGACGGAAATTTTTTCCCTTTCAATTTGAAGCGAGACAGATTTTAAAACTTCGAGTTTTACCTTTTTGTCTGTCTGATAGCTTTTTATTATTCCTTCGGCTTTTAATATTGTTTCGTTCATTCTTCTTCCGTTAAAAAATTATTCCCACTTAATTGCTTCTAATGGATTAATCTTTGCCGCGCGTTTTGCGGGAAACAAAGATGCAAGAAAACTTAGAAGCATCGAAATGCCTGTAATAAAAAAGAAATCGGCTAATCTAATATCCAGAGGCATAGAATTTATTTTGTACTGCATCGGGTCTAATGGATAGATATTGTATTTTAAATGTATCAAACAAATTCCGTAACCAATTAATACGCCAGCCGCTGTGCCAATAATTCCAATTAGCAGCCCTTCATACATAAATATTTTTAATATTGATTTTTGTTCTGCGCCCATCGAGGTTAAAATTCCGATATCTCTCTTCTTTTCAATAACTGACATTGATAACGAACCGAGTATGTTAAAAGTAGCTATAGCAATAATTAGTGAAAGCAGGATGTAAGCTCCCCATCTTTCGATCTGCATAAATGTATATAACTCTTCATGAAAATCGTACCAGGTGGAAATATGGAAATCATTTCTGTTTAGTTTTTCTTCAAGCTTAATTTTTGTTTCATCTGATCCATCAATGTTATTGAGTTTGATATCATATCCTTGAATCCTGCTGCCGTAGCCGAATAATTTCTGAGCCGAGGTCAATGAAGTAAAAATAAAATTGCGGTCGTATTCGTTGTTGTTCGAACTATAAATCCCTTTAACCACATACTTCTGCATCATCGGCAAAGCAAATTGTGTTATTGATTTTTCTATCCCGGCAGGGGAGATGACGGTTATTGTATCACCGGTTAGGGCTTCGAGCCGGTCTGCAAGAGATAATCCTAAAACAACTCCCGTAGTTTCATCTTCATTAAAAGAATATTCGCCGTAAATAATATTATCTTTAATGCCGTAGATTTGTTGGGCGCTTTTTTCCTCTACACCCTTTAAAGTAATTACTTCCATTTCATCTTCACGAAGAGCAAGAACACGCCCGCTTACGAATGGGGAATAACCTTTTAAATCATCAATCTGCTTAATTGCTGATAAGGCTTCGTCTTTTAATTCTTTCTGCTGGAGGCTTAAAATTTCTACTCTCAAATGCGGATCGAAGTTGACAAGAAATGTCGTCACCAAACTTCCGAAGCCATTAAAAACAGAAAGTACAACAATCAATGCAGCCACGCCGATTGTAATTCCAAGCGTAGAGATTATTGAAATGATCGTTATGAAATTAACTTTATGCTTTGAGACGAGATAACGTTTTGCAATGAATCGTTCGAAAACCATTAGCTGAACCTCAGCGCAGTAACGGGATCGATTTTAGAAGCTATATAACTTGGAATAATAGAGACAACGATACTAAGCACAAAAGTAATTATCGAAACAATTCCAAACACTTCAGGCTTCAAAAGTATTGGAATAGCTGACATAAAATAAACCGAAGAAGGGATTGAAATCAAATTGAATTCGAGTTGTAAATATGTTAAAACAAGAGCGATAATATTGCCAATAAATATTCCTAAAGTTGCAAGAAATGCGCCTTGATACACGAAGATGCCGATGATTTGTTTTTTTGTTGCACCAAGAGATTTTAATGTTCCGATAGCCTTAGTTTTTTCAAGTATAATCATTAATAAAGTCCCGATAATATTAAACACCGCGACAATGCTTATTAAAGCAAGAATAAGAGGTATCGGTTCTTTTTGCAACTCTATCCAAGTGAAAATATTTCTGTGAGTTTGATATATAGAACGAACGGCATAAGGATAACGGAGTTCGTTTGCTAAAACAGAAGTGAGACTGTCGATTTTAGAAATATCCTTTAGCTTAATATCGTAACCCGAAATTTTATCGCCGAGGTCGAACAATTTTTGTGCGGTTGAAAGATTTGTATAAGCGTAGAGATCATCATATTCCGCCATACCGCTTTCAAAAACACCATTAATTTTAAATTTTTGTATGTTCGGTAAATTATCGAAAGAAGGTAGTTGCTCGTTCCTTAGAGCAAAAACGGTAACTACATCGCCAACATGAACAAGAAGTTTATTGGCAAGTTTTCTACCAATAACAAGCGCCGGCACTTCGCCATTTTCAAATTTAAATTCTCCTTCAACGATATTATGTTTTACATTAATCGCATTGTTTTCGGGAATAATGCCTTTAATGTTCACGCCCTCTTTAGTTGAGCGCGTACCGATAATTGCAAGTTTGGAAGCATAAGGATTTATGGCTGCTGCATTGGGAAAAAGTAAATCATCTATTTGCGGCTGATAATCTATATACGAAGGAAGCGAATTCCTATAAGAAAAAACCTGTATGTGAGAATCAAAATCTATAATTTTTTTTGTAATCGTATCTTCAAAACCATTTAAAATACTTAACGCTATAATCAAAGTGGCTACTCCGAGGGCAATTCCAGCAATAGAAAATCCGGATATAAAATTAATAAACCTGGAATCCTTCTTCGAAAGAGTATATTTTTTTGATAGATAAAACGAAAACGACATCAGTTATATTTCTATTGTGCAAAACAAATTTAGTTAAGAAATAAAATAGATGAAAATAGTTGCAATGGGAAGCGCATCTAAAGCTGTAGGATTTATATGCTGCAACCCAGAGAATGAACACATTTCTATTTACAATGAGTTATATTAATACAAAATGTTACCAGAATTTAAAGCAAAACCTTTAACCAAAAGTGCTTTATTGATGAAAAAAAAGGCGTACACAAAAAAGTTTGAAAACAGCATAAATTCTTGACTTTATAAACCATATTCCTCATATTTGCCAACAATGAGCAAAGAATTTATACTTTCTACCAGCCGCAATAATAAATTGAGGATTTCGGCGTTCGGATTAAAAAATCTGGAAACATCCCCTTGTTTAATATTTGTACATGGTTTTAAAGGATTTAAAGATTGGGGCTTCGGTCCATATCTCGGTAAATTTTTTGCTGATAAAGGGTTCTTTGTAGTAACTTTTAATTTTTCTCATAATGGAGTTGGTGAATCTCGTACCGAATTCGATGAACTTGATAAGTTCGCAGAAAATACTTTTTCATTAGAAATAAGTGAACTGACAGAATTAATCGATGCATATAAAAACGGTTTCTTCGGAAAAACCAAAAATCAAAAAATAGGTTTAGTAGGTCACAGTCGTGGCGGCGCTATTTCTTTATTAACTGCTTCTCAGAAAAAAGATGTTGATGCGCTTGCCGTTTGGTCGTCTGTGGCTAAGCTTGATCGTTATTCAGAACGTCAGAAAGAAAACTGGAAGAAAAAAGGCGTTTTTGAAGTTTTAAATCAACGCACTAAACAGGTAATGAGACTTAATTTATCACTCCTTGAGGATATTGAAAAAAACGGCGACACTACTCTTAATATTAAACGCGCTGTTGCCGATCTTAAAAGACCACTTCTTTTAGTGCACGGTGAACAGGATTTAGCTGTGCCGATTGTTGAAGGAGAGCAGCTTTTTAATTGGTCGGATAAAACTTTAACAGAATTTCAGAAAATTCCGGCAGCCGGGCATACATTTGATATTAAACATCCATTTGAGGGGAGTAATCCAAAATTTGGTAAAGTAATTAATTTAACGATTGATTTTTTTAATAAACATTTTAACTGAGGAATCTGATGCAAAAAAGAGAATTTGTTCATAACAGTAAAATAACATACGCGCTAAACAATGTTTTTTCTTCAACATTGGTTAAAGTATTTTCATTTTCAATATTGACCGCTGTAGCCGCACAAATAGCAGTTCCGGTTCAGCCCGTACCTTTTACACTTCAAACGATGATGGTTTTATTATCAGGCGCATTTTTAGGTTCGCGCAACGGAGCTTACAGTCAGTTTTTATATCTTGCAATGGGCGCTGCCGGACTTCCAGTATTTGCTAACGGGACTTTCAGCGCTGCAGTATTATTCGGTCCAACAGGCGGTTACCTTCTTACATTTCCTATTGCTGCATTTATTACAGGTTATGGCGTAGAAAAATTTAAAAATTATTTTTCAATTGCTGCATCAATGTTTATCGCTGAAGCTGTCGTAATCATTACGGGAATGCTTTATCTTAATTCTATCTATTTAACAAACTGGAATGAAGCGCTATCGGTTGGCGGCGCAATATTTTCTGTTTGGGCAGTTGTAAAAGTTTTTGCTTCCGTCTCTATTTATTTCGCAGTGAAAAAAGGTTCGAATAAATATTAAAACTTTTTCCCGGTCTTTACTTTTTCTTAAAATTAAATTGGTTGTATGGATTTAAAAAATATAATATTCATCTTCGTTTTTATTTTATCCGTAGGATTTTTTGTTTATAGCTTAAATAAGTTTTATGAATATATGACGGTTGGTCTTAAAAAAGACGACCGATTCGACAGAGTGAGCAACCGATTATATCGTGTTTGGAAAATTGCTTTTGCACAAACCAAATTGCTGCGCGATCCTAAAGCCGGCATTCTTCATCTTGTAATTTTTTGGGGATTTATTCTTTTTCTATTTGCAGTGGCAGAAGCAATTATTCAAGGATTTTATTCTCCTTTTTCATTGCAGTTTGCCGGACCAATTTTTTCGGCAATCACATTAATTCAAGACGTTTTTGGGCTTCTTGTTATTATTGCAGTTCTTTATGCGCTTTATCGAAGATTTGTTATTCACGTTCCGCGTCTTGAAGTAGGTAAATCGGGGAAATTTGACGCAGCCTTTATTCTAATTTTAATAATGATGGTTTGCGTTTCAATGTTCGGTCAGAACATGGCATCGCTTGCTAATAGAGGATTTGAGATTGAAGCATGGGAAGTCAGACCCATCTCTCTTGCTTTTGCTCCAATATTCTTTAAATCTGGCTCCGGTATTTCTGCTGTCTTTTATGAAATATTCTGGTGGATGCATATTGTTGTTGTTTTCGTATTCATGAATTTTTTGCCGTATTCAAAACACTTTCATGTTATTACTTCAATACCGAATACATTTTTTGCAAGGCTTGATCCGCTCCGTAATATTATTCAGCCGCTAAATTTGGAAGATGAATCTGTTGAAGTTTTTGGAGCTGTTGATATTGAACAGTTTTCATGGAAGCAAATACTCGACGGGTATTCATGCACGGAATGCGGGAGATGCACGTCTGCATGTCCGGCTAATACAGTTGGTAAAACATTATCGCCCCGAAAAATTATTGTTGATATACGAAAACGAACTGTAGATAAAGCGCCATTAATAGTTGATAGAAAAGATGATCCGGTTCTTTTTGATAAAACACTTGTTCATAATTATATTTCGGATAAAGAACTTTGGCAGTGTACAACCTGTATGGCTTGCGTACAGGAATGTCCCGTAATGATCGAGCATCTCGATTCAATAATAGACATGCGCCGAAATCTTGTGTTAACGGAATCGGAGTTCCCGGCAAGCTTAAATCCGGTTTTTAAAAGTATAGAGAATAATTTTACTCCCTGGGCATTTAATCAGAATGACCGTGCACAGTGGGCTGAAGGAATGAATATTAAAACAATGGCGCAAGATGCTGAAGCAGATATATTATTCTGGGTAGGCTGCGCTGGTTCGTTTGATAACCGATATAAAAAAGTTACACAGGCTTTCGCCACTTTGATGCAGAAAGCAAATGTTAATTTCAGAATTCTCGGAACTGAAGAAAAATGTAACGGAGACACTGCACGCCGGCTTGGCAATGAGTACCTTGCCCAAATGATGATGAAGGAAAACGTTGAAGTTCTCAATGGTTATGGCGTAAAAAAAATTGTTACTGCATGTCCTCACTGTTTTCATTCTCTCGGTAATGAATACAAACAGTTTGGCGGAAATTATGAAGTTGTACATCATTCGCAATTTATAGAACAGCTTTTATCGGACGGAAAAATACAATTAAAAGATGAAGCAAATTCATCTAAAGTAACTTATCATGACTCATGCTACCTCGGCAGATACAATGGCGTTTACGATGCTCCGCGCAATTTGTTAAATAATGCTAAAGGAGTAGAACTTATAGAAATGGAACGAAATAAAAGTCGGGGTTTTTGCTGCGGCGCAGGCGGTGGAAGAATGTTTCTCGAAGATGAAGAAGGCGGGCGAATCAATGAAGAAAGAACGAGAGAAGCGCTTTCTACAAATGCTGACACAATCGCATCTGCCTGTCCTTTCTGTATGACGATGATGACTGATGGAGTAAAATATTTTAATAAACAAGAAGAAGTTGCAGTAAAAGATATTGCAGAAATAATTCTTGAAAATTCTAAATAACAATCAACCAAATAATGGAGGTGTAATGAACAAATACCAAGAACTGTTAATGGCAGTTAATGCCCTGGAAGGAGATTTCCAGAAGTTTTACGAAAAGGGACAGGCAGCAGCCGGTACCCGCTTACGTAAAGGATTAAGCGAACTGAGAAAACTAGCTCAGGATGTACGTAAAGACGTGCAGGATGTGAAATCAGCAAGAAAAGCTGAAAAACACTAATCCGCTTTCAGTTCAATTCATATAATAGGCTGAACTATACTTATTTAGTTCAGCCCTATTTTTCACTGTGAAAAGATGTCACCTATCAACACCAAATGAATATTACATCGAACTTAATAATATTTTTAACTGCATTCTGCCTCACTTTTTTTAATTTAAATAATGAGAAAGAATTAATTGCATTTAAAGAAAATGTAAATGCGGAGGAGAAAATTTCGACTGTGAAAATTTCTGCCGTAGGCGATTTGATGTGTCACTCCGTTCAGTTTAAATATGCCAATGTGGAAGGGGATAGTTTCAATTTTAATAATGTTTACGGGATAGTTAAAAAATATATTTCATCTGCCGATTTTTCATTCGCTAATTTTGAAACTGTTACTGCCGGAAAAGATAAAGGTTATTCCGGTTATCCCTTTTTTAATTCTCCCGATGATTTTGTAACAGCGTTAAGTTCTGCAGGATTTGATTTGCTTACTACTTCAAATAACCATTCACTTGACCGGGGAGAATTTGGAGTGAGAAGAACAATAGAAATCATCAAACAAAATAAGATTAATTATAATGGCACGTTCTTAAATGAAAAGGACAGAGACTCCGTAAGAATATTTGATATTGGCGGGATCAAGATTGCAATGCTCGCTTATTCTTACGGCACAAACGGAATTCCGGTACCCGCCGGGGAAAAGTATTTGATTAACCTAATTGATTTTAAATTGATAAAAAATGATATATTAGTTTCTAAACGAATAGGAGCTGAAATTGTACTCGTTCATTATCATTTTGGCGATGAATACAAAAGAGAACCGGTGCAATATCAAAAAGATGTTGTTGATAAAACTTTGCAAGCCGGAGCTGATATAATCATCGGCGGACACCCGCATGTAGTGCAGCCTTCCATTTTCTTTAAAACAAATGGAGCGAAACTTGATACCGGCTTTGCAGCATATTCTCTTGGCAATTTTGTTTCAAACCAGAGGCGGCGTTACTCGGATGCGGGAGTAATACTAAATTTATACATCTCCAAAAATTTCACAACTGATTCTATCTATCTTTCAAAAGTAACGTTCATTCCTACTTATGTTTTTAAGGGGATTACCGACAGAGGAAAGGAATATATCATATTACCTTCTGAATTAGCTTATGCCGATTCAATCCCGGAATATCTCACCCAATCAGACATACTGGCGATGAAGCAATCATTTGAAGATACACGCGAGATAATGACAATGTACAATTCGAAAATAAAAGTTGAATCGGTATTAACCAGGCTTAGTTATTACTCTACTTTTAAAGAAAACGTTAAGCCGAAATAACAATAGAATGATTCGCTGAGGAAACTTAAAAAATAATTAATCTTTAATTTTTTCTTCCGCTCAAAATATTTTTGCATTTTATAAATATTAAATTTAGTTTGGACTCTGAAATTGATGAATTAGTAAGCAAAGCTTCGGACCTATGATTTTTGTGGCACCAATAATTATTACTAAACTATTCAGGATTTAATTTATGGATTATGGCTGGCTTTCCGTGCTTCCTCCGCTGCTTGCTATTGCACTCGCTATTTATTCGCGCCAGGTGTTCCTTTCTCTATTCCTCGGAATTTTTACGGGGTGGTTTATAATCTCAGGTTATAATCCATTGACAGGGCTTTCACAGGCTGTACAGGCTTGTATCAATGTTTTTAAAGATGAAGGAAATACAAGAGTAATAATTTTTTCTGCGCTTGTCGGAGCGTTAATTACATTAACTCAGACAAGCGGAGGAGTTCAGGGTTTTGTGGATTTTATGCAGAAGCGTAAACTTGTTACTTCCAGGCGCCGCGCCTCCGTGTTTGCCTTTTTTGTCGGATGTTCGGTATTCATAGAATCTTCAATCTCATGCCTCGTAACCGGAACAATCTTTCACCCGATATTTGAAAAGTTTAAAATATCACGAGAAAAACTCGCATACATTTGCGATACAACATCATCGCCTATTTGCATTTTAATCCCTCTTAATGCCTGGGGAGCTTATGTAATAGGGCTGCTCGAAAAAGAAGGGCTTTCAAATTCCTTTTCGGTTTTTATTCAAACTATTCCGTTAAATTTTTACTCAATACTAACTGTACTGCTTGCCGGATTTATAGCCTTTACTTATAAAGATTACTCAACAATGAAAAAGGCTGAGAAACGTTCAATTGAAACCGGCAAGACGATAAGAGATGGAGCAGTGCCTGTGGTATCGGAAGAGATTACAAGTTTAAAACCAAAAAAAGGAATTCCTCACAGAGCCGTTAATATGGTCGTTCCTATTTTAACAATGGCGGTTATGATGCCTGTTAGTTTATTAATTACCGGTAACGGAGACATGACAGCAGGCTCGGGTTCTACATCTGTATTGTGGGCTGTTTCGCTTGCTATAGTTGTTGCAAGTATAATGTATATGTTTCAGAAAATTATGGGTTTGAACGAAACGATTAATAATGTATTGAAAGGAATTGGGGGATTAATACCTCTTGCGATATTGATGACGTTCGCCTTTGCAATTGGCGATACTTGCCGTGCGCTTGGCACCGGTCCATATGTCGCTTCAGTCGCAAATGTTTTTTTATCTGAAGAATTTATTGCTCCGGTTTTATTTGTTACCTCTATGTTTATCTCTTTTTCCACAGGCACATCGTGGGGAACTTTTGCAATAATGATCCCGATTGCAGTGCCGACTGCATTGCTCATGGGAGTCAATCTTCCTCTTACCGTTGCGGCGGTTTTAAGCGGTTCTGTTTTTGGAGATCATTGTTCGCCGATAAGCGATACAACAATGGTTTCTTCTATGGCTTCTGCCAGCGACCATGTTGATCATGTTGCAACGCAGATACCCTACGCGCTAACAGCAGCAGCGGGAGCGTTTTTATTGTTTACGTTATTCGGTTTTTTACTCCATTAAAATTATGTTTGGAAGTAAGTTATAAATATTGTAATTATCAGCGCATGATTTTAAAAGAATTTAACAAACCATTTTTAACGGCAGGAAGAATAATACTCACGGTCGTTTTATTACTTCACATGTTTGTGATAACAAGTGAAGATTTAAATTCTTTTAAAGCAAGCGAAGAACAATTATCCAACTCTGCCATTGTGCAAGCCACATCTTCTACGTTTCAATCTGAAAGGCGAAGCGAGATAAAAAATCTTCTTCCGGATTTTTCCTTCCGTCAAGAGGATCCTTTTATAAAAATAAAATTAAAATCGTGTTCAACACAGCTTAACAACGAGTTAAGTTTTTCGCAAAAAAACTACCAATTTTTAACGAGTCATTTTTCAACCAGCACATAAGATCCTTCTTTAAAAGAAAAAATAATTATGAATTTTTTAATTTTAACTGAAGGAAAATTTATGGAAAACAAACCTAAATCAGATAAGGCTACCGATTATTCGTTTTATTTATTAACCGGATTAATGGGGTTAAGTTTTATAGCTATTTTAGTTTATTTAATTTTAGGATTAGTGTCGTAGTACAACTGCGGCGTCCAAAAAGGCGCCGCTTTTTTTAAGAGAATATAATGAAGTTTAAGTTACCGAAACTCCACAACCAAATTTTAATTGCGCTCGTTTTGGGGGCTATATTCGGGGCTATTTTTAATGTTAACAAGTTTAGTCTTATCGTTTCATATCAAGACGGCACAGAAGTAAAAAATACTCTTCTCAAAAACTGGCAAAAAATAAATTTTATTGTTGAGCAAGTTGATGTTAAGCAAACCATAACTTTCGGTTCAAAAAATCAGTTAGAAATTATTTCTTATGCCGGAACATTAAGAAAAAGTAATACCGATTTTTCTTTAATTATTATTGACCAGAATAATAAAAGAACCGAAATAAAAAATATTATTATTGTTGAAAGAGAAAAAAGTATTGCCGAATACTTAAAATGGATTGGTGATATTTTTATCCGCTTGCTAAACATGATTGCCATACCGCTTGTACTGGCATCGCTGATTGTAGGAGCGGCAAGTTTGGGCGATATTAAAAAGTTTGCGCGCGTTGGCGGGAAAACCTTAGCGTTTTATATTACAACAACAGCATTAGCAATAACTATCGGATTAGTAGCTGCTAATCTTATCAAACCTGGCGAGAGGATGGGAATTGAATCAAAAGAAAGACTGCTCGCTGTTTATAGTGGTGAATCAACTGCAAGAATTAATACAGCCGTTAATTATGACCCATTAAATGAACTTGTAAACGTTGTTCCTAAAAATCCAATTGGGGCAATGGCTAACAGCGAAATGCTGCAAATTGTTTTCTTTGCTGTGCTTCTCGGACTAGTGCTCGGTACATTAAAAGATAACAAAGCAGAACCTGTAATAAAATTTTTTGACAGCTTAAGCAGCGCTATGATTAAGATGGTGGAATTGATTATGCTTATTGCGCCAATAGGTGTCTTTGCATTAATTGCCGCAACTGTTTCTCAATTCGGTTTTGATATTCTTCAAACTTTAATTTGGTATTCAGTTACTGTGGTTTTGGGACTGGCAATACACACTTTAATTAGTTATCCAATGCTTTTAAAATCTTTTACAAAGATGAATATAAAATATTTTTTTAAAGGAATACGTCCGGCTCAAATAGTTGGATTCACAACAAGTTCGAGCGCGGCAACTTTGCCTGTTAATATGGAATGCTGCCAGGAAAATCTTGGCGTTCCTAAATCTATTACAAGTTTCGTTCTTCCTCTTGGCGCTACGATTAATATGGATGGAACAGCGCTCTATCAAGGAGTAGCTGCTGTTTTCATTGCACAGGTGTTCGGCATTGAACTTAATTTTATTCAGCAATTGACGATCGTGTTAACCGCAACACTTGCCTCAATCGGAACTGCGCCGGTTCCGGGCGTTGGTATTATTATGCTTGTAATAATTTTACGCGCTGTTGGCATACCCGAAGAAGGTGTTGCACTTATTCTTGGAGTTGACAGAATTTTAGATATGTGCCGTACGGTTACTAACATTACAGGTGATGCGGCGGCTGCAGTAATTATTGCAAATTCGGAGAAAGTTCTTCCGGCAAGCAGATAATTTATTTCTGAAATCTCGATCTAACGTTTTTTAGGATTGCCATTTATTTTTGTGTCTTTTGTTTCAAAACATTATGTGCTTTGACTTTCAACGTATGACCTGCGGCTTAACGGATTATGTGTCTTACATAACTCACCTTACGCAAAAATTGTAGTGCGAAGTCCCGCATGCGGGATTAGCTAACGGATTATCGAAGCTTCGCTTCGATTTACAATACAATTTCAGACTTCTGCGTAAGGTGAGTTACATAATAACATTATGCAAAACTAAATCTTTGCTTAGCCACGACTTTTCCCGCATTCGCAGGAAATGTCGGGCTACTCACTTAAAAACTTTGCGTAAGGTGTGTTACATACATTGAATAACGCCTCATCAAACATGTTTATTCATTTCCTGTTGTTCTCTATTTAAGTATCTTTGCTTCCAATAATAGCAAAAATATTTTAGGAGCATTCATGACTAAATCATATATTCCCTGGCACATAGTTTCACCAGGCAAGGATGCGCCATACGTTGTTAACAGCATAATTGAAATTCTAAAAGGTTCAAAAGGCAAGTATGAACTGGATAAAAAGAGCAGACTTCTAAGACTTGATAGAGTCTTATTTTCATCAGTTCATTACCCAGCTAATTATGGATTTATTCCGAGAACTTATTGCGATGATAAAGACCCACTCGACATTCTAGTTATCTGTTCAATTGATGTTGATCCGCTTTGCATAATTGAATCGCGTGTAATCGGCGTAATGCGAATGATTGACGATGATGAGAAGGACGATAAAATTATTTCCGTTGCGGCTAAGGATATGGCAATGCACCATATTAATGATATCTCAGATCTTCCGCCGCATACTGAAGTTGAATTGAAAAGATTTTTTGAAGATTATAAAAAACTTGAGCATAAACATGTTGTGGTAGAAAAATTTCTTCCAAAAGAGGCGGCATTCAAAATTATTGAAGAAAGTTTAAATTTATATTTATCCATCGAAAACCAATTAAGCGAAAGCAGTGACGTATGAAACATCTCCAGTTTGTAAGAATATTATTTCTTTTATTTTTTATTTTGTCAGGTTATCATTCATTATCCGCACAAACTAACGACACAATATTTGTAGCTTTCTGGAATATGGAAAACCTTTTCGATGTTGTTGATGATCCGGTAAAAGACGATGCAGAATTTCTTCCCGATGGAGTCAAAGAATGGACGGCAGAAAGACTCGATAAAAAATTGTACAACATGGCGCGCCTTATCCAATCAATGAATAATGAAAATGGTCCAGATGTACTTGGAATGTGCGAAGTTGAAAACAAGGAAGTTGTTCAGCAGATGGTGGACAAATTTCTTAACCATAAAAATTATGTTGTTGTGCATGATGATTCCCCCGATAACAGAGGCATAGACGTTACTTTGATATTTGATGATGATAAATTCGATTTAATTTCCTCGGAAGGTCTGTTAATTGAACTCCCAGATAAGTATCCCACAAGAAATATTCTTCATGCCACATTAAAAACCAATAACGCTGATACTTTACATCTTTTTATTAACCATTGGCCTTCAAGAAGAGGAGGCGAAAATGAATCGAAAAAAAACAGAATTGCCGCTGCTTCGGTATTAAGACATAAAGCTGATAAACTATTTAAAAATAATGCGGATAGCCGTCTTATAATAATGGGTGATTTTAACGATGAACCAGGTAACACCTCGATATTAGATACATTAAATGCCGCTGCATTCATTTGTGAAAATGGTGAAGAACCTAACGATGCAGACTTCGCAAACCCCAGTCTATTTAATCTTGCTCACCAGAATTATAATGAAGGCAACGGTTCGTACAAATACAGAGACGATTGGAATATGCTTGACCAAATTATTATTTCAAATAAAATGGTTCAAGATTATTATTGCGGCTCATTTACAATTTATCAACCTGATTTTATTGTAACGCATTCGGGTAAATTTGCTGGTACGCCATTTCCAACTTATGGCGGCAACAGATATTTGGGCGGCTACAGCGACCATTTTCCGGTATTCGCTAAATTTATTTTGAAAGGGAAGTAAGATGAAAAAAGAACTCTTAGTCTTTGGATCAAACGGTGCATTGGGTGGAGGAGTTACTGAAGTATTTTTGACCAAAGATTATGATAAAATTCACCTTTTTGGATCTAGGAATGAGATAGATGTTTTGCAGAGTAACACTGTTTTTCATCAAATAAAAGATTTAGTGGTTGAAGAAAATGTAGAAGAAGCTTTCAAAGTTATTTCACCAAATAAGAGCAAATTATTTTTTCTATTCAGTACTGTCGGAGGATTTGAGGGAGGCAAAAAGTTATGGGATACTGATCTCGCAAGCTGGGAAAAAATGATGAAAATGAATCTTCAATCCTCATTTTTAATTGCAAAATATTTTTCCCGGATCGTGAAAGCCAGTGCCGGCGGTTCAATCTGTTTTACGGCAGCATACACAGGCGCATTTCCCGAAGCAAATAAAGCTGCTTATGGCACAGCAAAAGGAGGGCTTATACATTTTGTAAAATTATTAGCCGAGGACGGTAGAGAAATAAAGTTGACGGTTAACGCAGTTGCACCCTTCATTATAGATACTCCTGCAAACAGAGCATGGATGAAAGATGCGGATTTCAACTCATGGATAAAAGCTAAAGAGATAGGCGAATTCGTACACAGTTTATTTGACAATTTCCACTTTATCAATGGCAACATATTTACATTTAAAGAACGCCTGCAAGTGGAAGAAATATAGCAAAATAATTTTCAATTATTTAATGTACATGATAAAATAATTTGTTGACTTTGTTTTTTAGATTATTTATTGTAGCAACAGTCTTTTAAGAATATTATGGAGCTTCCCTCTCCTTAAGTTTATTTTTTTAATTATTTGGAGGTCACTCTCAATGGAATTCACAACAGTTATTTCTACAATTACTAATATAATAGCTCAGGCAACTAACGAGAGCCAGGGCACTTTAAATTATTTAACCGAAAAATTTGAAGCTGGCGGCGGTTTCATGTGGCCTATTCTTGTTTGCTTAGTTTTAGGATTGGCATTCTCTTTTGAGAGATTTTGGACATTAACCCGTGCCCGCACAAACACAAAATCTTTCATACTCAAAGTTAAAAAATCTTTAGATGAAGGCGGTGTTGAAGCAGCCAAGGAAGTATGCGCCAACACCCGCGGTCCCATTGCCTCTGTATTCCATGCCGGCTTGTTAAGAGCAGATGAAGGGCTTGACGCAGCAGAAAAAGCTATTATGGCATACGGCGGTATTGAAATGGCTTTCTTAGAAAGAGGTTTAATTTGGATCTCTACTTTCATTACAATTGCTCCTATGCTTGGTTTTACAGGTACTGTTCAAGGTATGATTTCAGCTTTTGACGCAATCAAAGAAGCAGCTCAAATTTCACCTGCAATAGTTGCAGAAGGTATTTCAGTTGCATTGTTAACCACACTTTTTGGTCTTGTTGTAGCTATGATTCTTCAGGTGTTCTACAACTACTTTGTATCCAGGATAGACAGACTTGTCGGTGATATGGAAGAAGCCTCCATAGAACTAATCGATGCTCTTTACGAATACAAAATAAAAAAGTAATTAATATAAAAGTTTAAAAATGATTAAGAAAAAGAAAATACCGCAGGCTGAGATTCCCACCAGTTCAATGGCGGATATCGCTTTCTTGCTTTTGTTGTTCTTCCTTGTGGCAACGGTTATAGACGTGGATACCGGTATCGGTATGACCTTACCCGAATACGTTCCACCTGCAGAACAAGAACTTGTTGAAATATCCAGAGATAGAATGGCAGCAGTTCTTATTAACGAAAACGGAGATGTACTATTGGACGGGAATCCGATTTCAGTTGGTTTAATCAAAAATACACTTAAACCGAGGATTACTTCAAAGATAAGTTTGCCTAATAATAAAAAACTAATTGTATCTCTTAAAACCGATAGAAAAACAAATTACAATATTTACATTCAGGCTTTAGATCAGATTAAACTGGCTTTCTTCGAAGTTAGAGATGAATACTCTAATGCTACTCATGGAAAGAAGTTCAATGATTTAACACCCGAACAGCAAGACGAATCAAAGGAAAAAGTTCCTATCATTATTTCTATTGCTGAACCAGAGTTAGTTAAAAAATAAATTGAGGTATTCTAAATGAAATTTGAAAAAAGAAGAGCTTCGACTAAACAGGAAATTCCAACTGCATCTATGCCGGATATTGTTTTTATGCTTCTTCTTTTCTTCATGGTTACTACAACCCTGAGAGAAGTTGACGTCCTTGTTGATTTTAAGCTTCCTGAGGCTAAAGCTATTGAAAAAATTGAGAACAAACGATTGGTATCTTACATTTGGGTTGGAAAAGATGAAAGAATTCAGATTAACGACAGCATCGTTAAACTCAATGAAATTCAAAATATCATGTACAATAAAAGAGAAGTGCTTCCAAACATAATTGTTTCACTTCGAATAGATAAAGCCTTAAACATGGGGCTTTTAACAGATATTCAGCAGGAGCTAAGGAAGGCTTACTGTTTGCGTATTAACTATTCTTCAAATATTAAAATATAAGTTATCATTAAATTATGTATTTTTGAGGCAGGTTAGTTAATTCAAACCTGCCTTTTTCAATTTATAGAGATTTTTATGTCGTTAAAAGAAATAATAAATGAAGATCTAAAAGCCGCCATGAAATCTGGCGATAAACTAAAGTTAGAAACTATTCGTTCAATAAGAGCGCTAATTATTGAGTTTGAAAAAAGCGGCGCTGCAAAAGAACTTAAACCGGATGATGAAATAAAAATGCTGACTACAGCCGCTAAAAAACGGAAAGATTCCATTGAGCAATTTCGTAACGCCGGACGTGAAGAACTTGCGCAAAAAGAAGAACGAGAGCTTGAAATACTTAGCGCGTATCTTCCAAAACAACTTGATGAAGCTGAAATAAACGCAGAAGTAAGTCGAATTGCTCAAGAGCTAGGTGCATCTTCTAAAGCAGATTTTCCTAAGCTTATGCCAGAGGTTATGAAACAGCTAAAAGGTAAAGCCGATGGTAAACTTGTTAGAACTCTAGTTGAATCTTTTCTGAGCGGCAATTGACTGTTACAGACATAATAATAATTGCTTTGGTTCTTCTCGGGTTTCTGCTCGGGTATAAAGATGGTTTTGTTCGCAAGCTGATTGGTTTAATTGGATTTATCGCCGCAATTGTGCTTGCTTCAATTTATTCCTTAGAATTTGGAAAAATGATTGAGCGGATTTTCGATATCGAAATTTATCTTGCGCGAATGATAAGCGGAGCGGTTATATTTATAACAATAATTTTAATAACATCCATAATAAAAAGACTCGTTCATCCGTTCGATAAAGTGAATAACTTCGTAAATCAAATAGCTGGCGGCGCAGTCGGCGCAGTACAAATTTTATTTTTTGCTGCCGCCGCAATATATATACTCAATGTTTTCGACGTCCCCGATGAAAAGGAGAAATCAAATTCTATGTTTTATGCGAAAGTATATTCTTTAATTCCCGAAACTGTAAATCTGCTTAATGAATATACTCCGGAAACAAAAAAAATTATAAAAGAATATATAATCGATAAAGATTCTATAAAATGATTCCCGAAGCTGTTTTACAAAAATTAGAATTCCAAAGAATTTTACAATTCATAGCTAAACACAGCATAACTGAAAGAGGGAGAAACAACATTCTCTCAACACTTCCCGAATTGAGCTGCGAAGCATCTATGCATCGGGGAAAATTAGTTTCACAAGCAAAAGATATTTTGATTAAGGGTGATTTCCCGCCAATGGAGTTTCTCCCCGAACTTACCGAAGTCCTGGCAAGCAGCCGCATTGAAGGTTCTTTGCTTGATGAAAAAAAAATACTTGATATTTTAAAACTTGCGATTATTTCACGCCAGACTTTTTATTACCTAAAAAACCAGAAAGATGACGCTCCCGATTTATCAGAACTTGCCGGCGAACTTTTTGCTGATAAAATTCTTGAGCAACATATTTCAAATGTTATTGACGAAAAAGGCGAAGTGAAAGAAACTGCAAGCGTAAAACTTGCTGAAATACGAAGGGACATAAGAAGAAAAAAAGATGAACTAATTAAAACCGTAAACAAGCTTATGAAAAGCCTTACGGAAAGCGCCATTGTTCGTGAAGATTATTTAACCCTGCGCGATGGAAGAGTAGTAATTCCTATTAAGGTTGAGCATAAAAGGCATCTTCGAGGTTTTATTCATTCGGAATCGGCTACAGGGCAAACAGTTTATATTGAACCCGAACAAACGCTTGAACTTAATAATGAAATTGTTTCTTTATCATTCGCCGAGCGGCGCGAAATAGAAAGACTTTTGAGAGAGCTTACAAAAAAAATTGGCAGCGTAAGTTTTGAACTTACGAATTCGCTTAACACTATCGGAGTTATTGATGAAATATTTTCAGCGGCAAAATATTCGATAGAAATTATTGGAGATTTTCCTTTTATTGATGACTCAAAACCATTTAATATTCTAGATGCTAAACATCCAATACTTTTAAAAAAGTTTGGAAGAGAGGGAACAGTCCCTCTCAATTCATTAATTGAAGAGAAAAAAATAATTCTAATCACAGGTCCGAATGCCGGGGGTAAAACGGTTGTCTTAAAGACCATCGGACTATTATCATTGATGATAAAATGTGGATTTCATATTCCTGCAAATCATGATTCTAACTTTAGAATATTCGATAAAATATTTCTTGATATAGGCGATGAACAATCAATTGAAGATGATCTGTCAACCTTTAGCTCACATCTTTCAAACATCAACAAAATCCTTGACGAATCCGATGAGGATACTCTTGTTTTGCTTGATGAAATTGGCACCGGCACCGACCCGGCTGAGGGCTCGGCACTTGCTGCTGCTGTTCTTCTTTCTTTGCGAGATAAAAAAGCGACGGTGTTTGCTACGACGCATCACGGAAACCTCAAACTAATTGCTAATAAGGAAGCAGGATTTGAAAACGCTGCAATGGAATTCGACTATGAATATCTTAAACCTACTTACAAATTCAAACAGGGCGTTCCCGGCAGCAGTTACGCTTTTGAAATAGCCAAGCGTATTGGTTTTGAAGAAGCAATACTGGAATCTGCTAAAAACCATCTCGAAACCGATAAACATGAGCTGGAAAAATTTTTAGTTGAGATTGAATACAAGAGCAAATTAGCGGAAGATAAATTCCGAAAAGCAGAAATTGAAAATGCCAGACTTGCTGGATTAACTAATCTCTATAGAAATAAACTTGCAAAATTAGAAACAGAAAAAAAAGAAATCCTGCGCAAAACAAAACTTGAAGCTGGATTATACCTCGAAGGGGTAAATAAAAAAGTAGAAAACATTATTAAAGAATTAAAAGAAACAAATGCTCGTAAGGATATAATTAAAGATTCACATAAAGTAATTGATCAATTAAAAGATGAACACAAAAATCTTTTTGCAAATGAAGTTGATTTAAAGGAAGAAATTCCTAACTTTGCCGCCGGTGATTTTGCCAGCATTAAAGAAACTAATACAGTGGGTGAAATTGAAGCAATAATTGAAGACAAACAAAAAGCCGTGCTTAAAGTTGGTATGTTACATATAACAGTTCCACTCAATGGACTTATGCCTTCAAAGAAAAATAAAGAAAAAGTCGAAGCTGCAGATGGTTATCGCCAAACTTTGGTTTCATACCCGCAAATACGGATTGATATTAGAGGTGAAAGACCCGATGCAGCTGAATTTGAAGTTATTAAATTCTTAGACAACGCCTATACAGCGGGTATTGAACGTGTTGAAATATTACACGGAAAGGGAACAGGCGCATTAAAAAAAACAGTTAAAGATATTCTTAAAAGTCACAATAAAGTTAAAATTTTCTACTTCGCGCCCATCGAACTTGGCGGAGATGGAATAACGATTGCCGAATTAAAATAAGGAGCTAATTTGTTTAAAAAAATTTTAATTGCGAATCGGGGGGAGATTGCAGTTAGAATAATCCGCGCATGCAAGGAACTCAGAATCACCTCTGCAGCAATTTATTCTGAAGCAGATAAAACATCTTTGCACACTCTGCTTGCAGACGAATCATATTTTATCGGCGCCGCTCCAGCGTCAGAATCTTACCTTAACAAAGAAAAAATATTAAACCTTGCAGTTGAAATCGGGGCGGATGCAATTCATCCCGGTTACGGATTCTTTTCCGAAAATGCAGATTTTATAAATGCTGTTGAAATATCGGGGATAACATTTATCGGTCCCTCTTCAAAATCTGTGAAAATGATTGGAAGCAAAACTGCCGCGAGAGAATTGATGATGAGGAATAATGTTCCTATTGTCCCCGGCACTACATCTCCAATAACCGGTGTTGCCGAAGGAATGAAGATTGCCGATAAAATAGGTTACCCGATTCTTTTAAAAGCCGCTGCCGGAGGGGGTGGAAAAGGTATGCGAAAAATTTCGGAAGCTAAAGAATTTGAACAGGCCTTTGATGCAACGAAACGGGAAGCTCTTAAATCGTTTGCAAATGATGAAGTTTATATTGAAAAATATATCGACCAGCCAAAACACATTGAAGTTCAAATTATTGCAGATAAATATGGCAACTATCGTCATCTTTTCGAGCGGGAGTGTTCGATTCAACGGCGGCATCAGAAAATTATTGAAGAAGCGCCATCTTCTTTTGTTGATGAAGAAACACGCGCAAAACTTACAACAGCCGCCATCAATGCTGCTAAAACGTGTAATTATTTTAACGCTGGAACGATTGAATTTTTGATGGATAGTAAAAAGAATTACTATTTTCTTGAAATGAATACACGTCTACAGGTGGAACATCCGGTTACGGAACTTATTTCCGGAATTGATTTAGTCAAAGAACAAATATCAATTGCAAAAGGGAACGAGATATCTTTCAAACAGGAAGACGTTAAAATTACAGGTCATTCAATTGAATGCCGCATTTATGCAGAAGATGTTCGAAATAATTTTATGCCTTCCACAGGAACTTTAACTGAACATTCGGCGCCAGCCGGTCCTGGCGTTAGGCTGGATACCGGTTTTAAGAAGGGTTCCCAAATAAGCATCTATTACGATCCAATGATTGCTAAACTTGTCCTGTGGGCGCCAGATAGAAAAACGGCAATTGACCGCACACTGAGGGCGTTGGGTGAATATCAAATATCGGGTGTAATAACAAATATTTATTTTCTTAAAAAAGTTATTGAAAGCAAACTTTTCATTTCGGGTAATTTTGATATTACATATATAGACAAAGAGATCAACAATCTAATAAAAAAATCGGATGATCAAACTTTAATGAGAGATGAAGATGCGGCGGTAATTATTTCAGCATTATTAAAAAACCAAAAGAGTTCATCCTCAGATCATAAATTATTTCATGAGAAAAATAACCGATGGGAGGATAATAAGTTTGAGTGAGTTTGTAATTACTGTTGATGGCAAAAAGAAAAACATCAAGATAATAGATGACGCTGCTCTAATTCTTGATGGGAGAAAATTGAACTATGAAATGCACCGGATAAGCAGTGAGAATTATTTACTTAAAGTTGAAAAAAAGTTTTTTGATTTAACAGCACAAAAAATAAACGGTGACGTTTATTCCGTTACATTGAACGGTTCAGTGTTTGAAACTGTCGTAAGAACAAACTTACAGGAACGAGCTTCTAAAATAATTGAACAGCAAATAATCGTTCAGCATAAAATTGAGGTTAGGGCGCCTATGCCGGGAATGATTTTAAAAATAAAAATTCGTCCCGGCGATCATGTTGAAAAAGGGGATTCGATAATCATACTTGAAGCGATGAAAATGGAAAACGATCTGCATGCCCCGGTTTCAGGAACTGTTACGGATGTTTACGTTAAAAAAGGAAACGCAGTAGATAAAAATGCAAGATTGTTGTTAATAGAATGATGTTTTTCTTTTGTTACAATCTGTTCTGTTAGTGAAAAATAAATTTAATAAACTTAGTCGATTACCTTTTTAAAGATGAAGTCAACTTGAGTTTTTGTAAAGCCATATGAATTTGAATAAAAAATTAGTGACCTTATAGTAGACATTAGAATTTAATGAACTCAATTCATTTTTATTAATTATTGATTATATGTAAATGAATTATTAACATTGCCCTCGACATTTTGATGAGTATCAAATGTGCGGGTTATTTTATTTATTTAAAAACCTTAGGAGGTAGCTTGAAGTCAAGAATAACCATTTTTATAATTGCCCTATTTGCTTTTGTTGAATCATTTGCCGGTGGTTTTCAGATTAATGAGCATGGCGCAAGAGCTATGGGACGGGGTAATGCTTTCACGGCAGTAGCTAACGATCCCAGTGCTATATATTTTAACGGTGCGGGTTTAACCCAATTGAGGGGAACTAACTTTATGCTCGGCACAACCGTTATTGCACCGGCTGCTTCATTTAGAGGCGTTGCCCCGGAAGTAACTGAATACACACTAGAAGATCAATATTTCACTCCGGTGCACTTTTTCGGTTCGCACAGTTTTAGTGAAGATTTAGCTGTCGGGCTTGGGTTTACAACTCCATTCGGTCTCGGCACAAAATGGGGCGACGACTGGGTAGGCAGATATCTTGCAATTGAAACTGAACTAATGACGTTCACTGTTTCACCGGTTGTTGCTTATAATCTTTTACCAAATTTAGCAGTCAGCGCTGGTTTTGTTTATAGTTTCGCTAACGTTACTATTATCAGAAAAAATTCTCAAGCGCCTTTTGCGGGCGATGCGCTTGTAGAACTTACCGGCAAAGAATCTGCTGCTTTCGGATATAATTTCGGAGTTCTTTATAAACCGATTCCAAAATTAGCTTTCGGTGCGTCGTTTCATAGCGAAATAGCATATACATTTGAAGGCACAGCAAAGACAACGGGAGCTTCTCAATTGGCTGCATCCCTTCCCAATGGCGATGTTAAAGCGGAACTTAGCACTCCATTGAACCTTGCAGTTGGCGTTGCTTACGACTTTACGGATGATCTTAATATCAGCGCTGATTTTCAATACGTAGGCTGGTCAAGTTATGACACTTTAAAAGTAGATTTTGTAGACCCAAAATACAGCGATTTGGCTGCACCGAGAGAATACAAAAATAGTTACATCTTAAGGCTCGGAGGTGAATATAAATTTTCCAAATCACTTACCGCACTTGCAGGAATTTATTTCGATAAAATTCCGGTTGATCCTGAATATTTAAATCCTTCATTACCGGATGCCAACCGTTTAGGTTTTACTTTCGGTTTGGATTATAAATTAACTGATAATCTCGGCATCGGTTTATCCTACCTGTTTATCCGCGCCAGTCAGTTGACTGTTGATAATTCTAAAGAATTTTACACTGCGGGAAATGCACCCTTTAATGGTACATATAATTCCTCTGCAAGTCTTTTTGCAGTCAGCTTTTCATATAGTTTATAATCACAGAGAGGAAAGATAAAAATGTTGAACGAAATGAAATCCCGCTTTGCGGGGAAAAATTTATTTAAAATGTTATTTGCTTTTGCCGCATCGGCAATATTATTAACCGGTTGTCAGGATAGAACAGAATTGACAGCTCCTAACGCACCTAATCCTAAAAGCGGTTCTGCAGACTTTACAAGATTCGTTACAATTGGAAACAGCCTTACAGCAGGTTATCAATCCGGTTCCTTATACGAAAGTGCTCAAATATATTCGTATGGAAATTTAATTGCCGGGCAATTGGGTAGTTCATACGTTCAGCCTTTAGTATCGGAACCTGGTACAAAAGGAAGAATAGAAATTGTGACTGTCAGCCCGTTTGTAACTTCTATTAATAGTAATTCCGGCACTCCGATCAATTTAAATTATGCTCCTCCATATAATAATCTCGGTGTACCTGGTGCATTTTTATATGATGCATTAAAGGCAACTGATTCATTAAACTGTTTTACAGCAGTTAACGGCGGACCCAAAAATCCAATGTTCAATTTAATATTAAGAGGTATCGGAACTCAGTATCAGCAGGCTAAACTCCTTCAACCGAGTTTTATAACTTTTTGGCTTGGCAACAATGATATTTTGGGTCATGCTACTACGGGCGGTGTTTCACCTTTTACTCCAACGCCTACATTTGCATTTTTATATGCCCAGGCGGCTGATAGCTTAAACGCATTAGCCCAAGCAACAGGTGCTAAAGTAGCGGTCGCAAATGTTATGGATGTTAGCGTAATCCCATTTTTCACAACAGTAGGTGGTCAATTACTGATGAGCGGTGTTACTGCTGTTTGGGGAATAACCGGCACCGGCGATACCATCTCGATGGATTTAACAAAAAACTATCTAACACTCAAGGCAACCGAACAATTAAGTACAGGTAAAGGTTTGAGTAAATCGAATCCCCTAAGTAGTGCTTATATTCTTGATGAAGCAGAAATAGCAACAGTTAAGAATACAGTTAATGCATACAATACAACTATTCAATCCATATCAGCAGCAAAAGGATTTACTTACGTTGATGTAAATGCAAAGTTAACTTCTATCCGTGCAAACGATCTTAGTGGTGGAACTATAATAGATGGAATAAATTTCGCTACAACATATGTTACCGGCGGAATCTTTAGTCTTGATGGTGTTCATCCAACAAGCAGAGGGCAGGGAATAATAGCAAATGAATTTATAAATGCTATTAATGCAACGCTCGGAGCTTCCATACCAAAAATTAACGTATCTACTATCCCTGGAAGTTTAGAATTTGCTGGAAAAGTATCTTTTGGAAAATATGGTTTGCCATTATTCCCACAAGGTGCTCTCGATAATTTACTTTTCTAATATTCTCTTTATAAAAGGGATGAAAAATATTTTCATCCCTTTTTTAACACAAATAATTTCTTCTTAAATTTATACTGAAAGTTTCACCAACTAATATTTGAGGATTGCCATGAGGGCTTCGTTGTATTTTTTGATCTTCGGTTTATTATTTTCATTGGCTGCATGTTCTTCATCAGAAGAAACAACTGAAAAGGATGACGTATATATTTTTGATGAAATTCCTCCCGACACAACTTTAAAGATGAATGAACCGATAGTTAGTTACCCCAATGTTAATGTTACTTATTATGTAGTTCAGATTGGTGCGTTTACTACAAGGGAACGAGCCGAAACATTTAAAACCGAAGCAGCGCTTGATCTTAAAAAAGAATTAGCCATTACTTATAGCAACGATGTTAATTTGTTTGTCGTGCAGCTTACGCCGTTATTTACTTCAAGAACTGAATCTGAAAAAGCGCGTAAAGAAATTTGGAAAAACAAAAAATACAACGACGCCTGGATTGTTACGGTTAATAAATAACTGTGATGTTATTCAGTTCGGCATCTCCTAAAAAAATTTAAAATTTTGTGGAATTTAATTTTATTAATCATTAAATTAATTTCGTTCACATATTTATTAATAATTTAGAGAGGCTAGGCTCTATGGCTTTTTCACTAAATCGTATCCAGCTGATCGGCAACTTGGGACAAGATGCTGAAACGAGATTCACACAGGAGAATCTTTCTATTACTAATTTCTCAGTAGCTACAACACATGGCTACAAGGGGAAAGATGGTAATTGGGTTAATGAAACAACCTGGCATAAAGTGGTTGCGTTTAATTTATCCGATTACTTCAAAGAAAACCTTAAAAAAGGTAAGAAAGTGTATGTGGAAGGCAGGCTTACAAAGCGTGATTATACCGACAAAGAAGGTGTAAAACGTTATAGCACAGATGTTTTTCTTGAAAAACTTATTCCTCTTGATGCAGCCGGCGGTGGCGATGGTGGTCATCAAACGTATGTGGCTGAAGAATCAACAGGCAGCGTGAGCGAACCAAACGTAAATGTAGAAGAAAACGAAGATCTTCCATTCTAATTTTTAGTTTAATTATAGAGGTATATTACTTTTATTGGATACTGACTGGCAAACTAAAATTTTTATTTTAGGTTTATTATTCGTTTTATCCGCTTTCTTTTCCGGTTCGGAGGTTGCTTTATTTTCTCTGAACCGGAATAAGATTAAAAATGATATTGCCTCCCATCCATTTACCGGGGATTATGTTCTTCGGCTAATTCAATTTCCACGAAGACTTCTCGTTACTATTTTAATTGGTAATACATTAGTTAACGTAGCGGCATCTATTATTGCCGTATCTCTCGCACTTCAATATGCTGTAAAATTCCAGGTGTCGGAAGATACCGCACTTACTATTCAAATTGTTGCATTAACAATTCTTATTATTATTATCGGTGAACTTACGCCAAAAATTTGGGCGTTAAAAAATCCAATTTCCTTTTCTCGAATTGTCGCTTTTCCCTTATATTATATAAGTGTTGTTCTTTATCCCATTGCCGAAACTTTAACGGAACTAATTATTCTAAGTTCTTCAAAAATGAAATTTGATCGACTTAAGAATGCAATTTCATCAGAAGATATTAATGAACTTGCAGAGTTGAGCCATGAAAAAGGAACAATAGTTGAAGAGGAACATGGACTTATAAAAAGTATTGTAGAATTTCAAACGGTTTCAGTAAGAGAAGTGATGACCCCGCGGGTCGATATAATCGCAATTTCCATTGATACCGATTTTGACCAAGTATTGAGAACTATCACATCTTCCGGTCATAGCCGTATTCCTCTATATAAAGATAATTTAGATGATATTGTAGGAATACTTTACGCCAAAGACCTTCTTCCATATCTGAAAGATCAGGAAAAAAGAAAGTCGTTATCCTTCTCTAAAATAGCGCGCAAAGCAATGTTTATTCCTGAATCAAAAATGATCAGTGATTTAATGCTTGAGTTCCAGGAAAAAAAGATGCACATTGCTATTGTTGTAGATGAATATGGGGGCACTTCAGGTTTAATAGCACTTGAAGATATCATAGAAGAAATTATTGGAGAAATAAGAGACGAATATGATCAAGAAGAGAATTCTTTTGTGAAGTTAACGGATAATTCTTTTATGGCACTTGGAAAAATCTCAATGGATGAATTGAACGAACATCTTCAAACCAATATTGAAACCGGGAATAACGATTTTGATACTCTCGGCGGATTAATCTTGAATTATGCAGGAAATATTCCTAAAGAAGGCTATACTTTAGATATCGAAAACCATAGATTTGTATTAAAGGAAATTGTAAATAAACGAATTAATAAAGTCTTAATTGAAAAACTTTCGGAACAAGAATTATCAAAATGAAAAAAGGATGCTTTGTTAAATCGATTATCACATTAACGGTTATCACTGCTGTAATAATTTATCTTGTGAAAAATCATTGGAATGATTGGGTTGTTACACCGGGTAAAAAGTTTGTTGTTAACATCGCTATGAATTCTGTTAAAGATGATTTGGAATCTTTAGATAACAGCCCGTTTAAAGATTCTTTAGAGGTTGATTTGAAAAATTATTTAACTAAGAAATTTGAGAAAACTCAAACGATAACAGATAATGATTTGGCATTTATTGTGGATTCTATACAAAGCGCTGCAAGTGATAGTATTATAACGAAAGAAGAATACCTGAACATCAAACAAATTTTAAAAAGCAAATCATTAAAATGAGAGATTTAAGAAAAAGCGAAGTAAAAGTTGGCATTACCGTAATAGTAGGTTTAGTATTATTTATATGGATTCTAAGCTGGGCAAAAAATTTCAGCCTCACTTCTAATGAAAAAAAATTATTGGTCCGGTTTAATAACGTGGCAGGTTTAGAAGTTGGCGACCATGTAACTATAAATGGAGTTCGCAAAGGAGCAGTTGAAGATTTTCATGTCGAAGGAAGCAATGTAATTGTAAAATTATCTCTGGAACCGGATGTAAAAATACAAAAGGATGCCGTTTATGCAATCTATATGCTTGATTTGATGGGTGGTAAAAAAGTAGAGATAAATCCCGGGACTACCGCTGAAGAAATTAACTATGGCGAAATACAAAACGGTTTATTCTATGCTGATATACCAAGCGTTATGTCTATGGTCGGCTTTATGCAGGAAGACCTTGTCCAATCTTTGAAAGATTTAAGAGTAACGTTATCATCAATAAATAATTATCTAACAGACGAAGAACTATCGCGTGATATAAAAACTTCTTTATCAAATCTAAGTCAGGTTACATCAAAGTTGAACCAGATGATTGATGAAAATAGCAAGAGCATTAAAAAACTTGCCGACAATAGTGTTGAGCTGACAGATGAATTCAAGACATTTATGAAAAACAATAAAGACGATATTACAGGTTCAATAAAAGATTTGAGGACGATAGCTCAAAAAACAGACAGCCTGCTTAGTAAGGCGAACCGTTTTTCAGATGAAATAAAAAATCAGCAAAACGCTCTCGGTAAGTTTTTATATGATGAACAAATGGTGGCTGATTTGAAGTCCTCAATTAAGCGGCTGAACGAACTGACCAAAATTATATTAGAACAAATAACAGATGATGGTGTAAAGGTTGATGTTAACATTTTCTAAAAAAGTTTTTACTTCTATTTTATTTTTCTTATTTGCCTCTTCGAGCTTAGCTTCACCGGACAATCCTATAAAAGCTAAAAATGGTATGGTTGTTTCTGCAAACGATCTTGCAACTAAAGTTGGCGTTGTAATTTTAAAGAATGGCGGAAATGCAGTAGATGCCGCTGTGGCT
>Ga0100379_10001062_pt1 | contig 28289 bp, 37 predicted proteins | sample CryGeymeta201503_FD_80418 | JGI IMG/M metagenome (GOLD analysis project Ga0100379, IMG submission 80418) | Groundwater microbial communities from Crystal Geyser aquifers in Utah, USA - Crystal Geyser metaG 2015-03 | ecosystem: Environmental > Aquatic > Deep subsurface > Groundwater | place...
AGCATAGGTTTACTTCGAGTTATTTTGCTAAAACCTTCAGTCAGAATCGCGCTACCTACAGTTACGGTAGGGGAAGTAGCTTCGTAATACTCAGGATGAGCTTCTTCTAACTTGCGCAACCTACGCATTTTTTCATCGTACTGTGTATCACTAATAGTAGGTGCACTGAGAGCATAATATTTAAAATTATGTATTTTTATTTCGGCACGTAGATTATTAATCGTCTGTTTTATTGACATATTTTCCACAAGTTAAACTAATAGTTTATTAAGTATATCAACCGTTTCAATTTCACATAAACTAGTTTTCATACTACTAATCACATAGGGGATATCAAACACTGTGACTAAATGCGACACCTGCGTACCCATAGCATGCAACCTATTCAACTCCTGACGTGTTGACGTATTAATGTTAGAACATATACAATTAGGATGCATATCAAAGTCTTTCAATACACTACGTCTAGTATTTATAGCAAATGTGCACCAAGCGTTCCCTTCTCTTTCCAAAATACTAATATCCCACCCGGGTTCCAATACATCAATTGTCCGTAGCTCTTTAACCTCTGCACTATTGATGTATTTCCAATGATCAACATCATTAACTGCAAGTGCTAACAATAGACCAGCTGATGCGTAGCATTCTCCATTGATTATGTGTACATGTTCTGGAAAATGTGACTTCAACATATTTTGAAAACTGCACGTAATGTAGTTAGCTACCATCTGTGAATGTGCTACTATATCATTATATACAGGAAATCCTTGAGAAGTGCAAGATAAAAAACCCAATATATGTGAAACGCTGCCACTTGCATCAAATAAGTTTAACATGTCAGCCACGCTGATCTTACGTGTGAATGTGAAAGGTAATTTGATGACTACGTGACGAACTAATTCTGCCTGTTTATCAGGTGACATCTTAGAAAATACACTTTTTGCCTCAAATATACTACTATTCCATAGAGCTAAAGAATTTGAAGCTGGGCGTTTAGATTTATAAATAAACGCACCTAACACAGCCGCACTCACATAGAGCTGTTTATGCATGTCCAATTGCTCATTAACGTACGAGCGCCACAGATTCGTATTTATGATGTTCATATAACCTAAGCCTTTAGAATAGTGTCTTTGAAAAGTGCTATCCAATATATTTAGATATAAGGTATGCCCCCATACCTTTTTTGATTAGTGCGTCAAAATTATCAATATAAGTATGCTCAGCTCCGTCTAATGACACACACTTAATCTGATCACGTGTTAACTCAACACCTTCAGTATTTAGCATTATTACATATTTAGCTGAATGTGTAAAGACGTACCCATTGTAACTTACTATTTTTGGAAACGTTATACCTACACCATCACTATCGTTTAATGCTATTTCTCTTAGTAATGTAGGATGTCCTCCTATAATGGTTAATTTATTAATAATCAGAGGGACTAGATGTGCTGTTCCGTTAACTTTGATGTTGGCTGATGCTAACGTTGAGGTGCATGCTCCAAAAGGAAAATCAGAGAAAGAAGAAAAAACATTACCCTCACTTGTATTAACACTAAATACGTATTCGCATTTTACTGTTACTGTCTGTTTAAGTAAGAAATGAGTATACGTACCAGAATCATCGTATAAAAAAGCACCTCCTGCAATGGAATGTGATACTGGATTTTTACCACTCAATACTTTCATCCATAACCCGAATGAAGGGAAAATCGCTAAAGCTTGGTAAGAAATACCAGCTGATAAAAGAATCTCCGGATCATTTGTTCCAAGAACTATTGTGTATACTTCGAGAGGAAATTCAATTGAAACAGGTGAATTAACAACGGTAGTATTGGCTGTTACTGTCTCTTTGACGCTATCTATGATAGCGTCATAGATAGTATCCAATAGATTCTGACTACTGGTCATACCAGCTAACAAGTACCCATCAATTTTCACAGCATCACTAGTACCAGTACTAGCTGTTTCGGTACCATCACAAAAAATAACATCATAAGGAGCTTGACATGATGATAAGTAACTCCTGAACTCATACATATCAGGAGAATACGAAAATTCTCTTGACACTTGATTAATCCCACCAATCCCGTGCGTTACTGAGCTAATAATGACATCGTCAAATTTCCATTTTTCATCTCCATTAGCATCTTGTACTTTTGAATATGAATTACTTAACAGTCCTCTGTCATATGTGATGCTCACACCTTTAAGTAGTATCGATTGCGTTCCTGGTGACCACGCTCTATTGTTAACCCACTGTTCTTCTGACTGTTGAGTAAAAGTTGAATACTGGAACTGTTGTTTACCAAATAAGACCCCGTCACAGTACATGTACTCTTCTGGGTTTAATGCGTTTATAAAATAAAATAAATCATCAGTCTCCTGTGGATGAGCACTTCCCTCAGAAAACAACGTGGTATTCACTATATTAGCACTAGGTGCATACTTTACTATTAATGAACCTCTTCTACTTCTAAGAACCTGGTGACGGAGTCCTGTTGTCATTGAGGTTAGTATATTGTATCCTATGTCTGAAAATAACATGTCAGTATTAGCATACATACCGCTTGAATATATCTGGTTCTTGTCAGAAGTTACTACATTATTGACTATACTAAATGTAAAACTAGGAGGCTTATATAGCATCAATGCAATTAACGTAAATCCAAGAAACATACCTGGGTCAAATAATACAGGATATGCAGTATCATACCCAAATACATGATATGCTTTAACCATTGGTCTAGCATACTCACCATGATCACGTAAGAAATTTCGCGGATTCTCTATTACTTTACGTATAATTTCAGATGATCCAGGCATAGTAAGACTAACAGGGTATGCTAATGAGTATACATATGGTTTGTATGTGTCTATAGCAGCAATCTCTATGTAGTGCATGTCATTATCGTGTTCATTAGGATAGATATTGACATTTGGAGCAATGCAGATATTAGCAGTACTAGTAGTAGGATATATAGGGTTACCTATAGGATCATCAGATGCTCTAATTTGCGTATACACGTTAGTGCTCATAGCCACTCTAGGAACTGCGGTTACGACTGATGTGTTACCTTCAATAGAAGTTTCAGTTCTTTCCTCCACCATAAAGTTGTTAGAGCCAGAATACGTATCCGTATTAAAAGGAGGACACACAACATTCCGCATGTTGTAGCGTTTATATTGACTAGTAAAGTACATATTGCCAGGGTAGTATGTACTATACTGACCGAAGAAAGCATAGCTTACAAACCCGACAGTCGGTTCAATTATGTTACTTTCAAGTAAATTAAGGGTGGTGAAATCACAAGTACCAATATACCCTATAGTTGAACCAACTCTCATTATTGATTGTAATATATATCCTGTATCATCACTATCAGGTGATGCAAGATAACTAGCTGGGGTATTGAAATATCCTGATGCGAAAGTGGTTTTAACATATGAAGCTGTAAAAATAGTCGGTTCAATGTCATCGGCAACAGTACCGTCAGGTACCTGTGATACAGAGTCAATTAGTGAGAATCTTTTCCCTACATCACAGATTAATATGTATTCGGAAGGTTCATAGGGTGGGTACCATCCACTATAAAAAGAAGGTGATGTGTCATATTTCACATCACCTTCTCCGAAGTCATCGTCTGAAACGAGCATTCTGTGACTATCAAACATATGTGATCACTCAGCTGCTCTAAGCTGTACTACACCATTTTCAAGTTCTACTCTAAGATTTCTTGATGTATCAATAAAACCACACGATACTGGAGTAGCACTCCCTCCTCCAACGTCACCAAGAACTTTTTTAAAGTACATCACAGAGTTAAACCACGCTAAATCACCTACCATGGTTAGTAAAGGTGCAAACCCACTGTCCTGTATTGAAACAAATCCTACCACAATCCATTGGATATGTTCACTTTTTGATAACATGTTCACAGCATCTTGTAATTTCTGGTATGCTGTCCCATTAGGATCACTAGTAAAATCACCTAATGACATTGATTTAGTGTCTATGCACCCTTCAGAAGATAAGCACCCAATATTAACAACAAACTCTATAACCATAATGTGTTTTTAGCCTTAAGTAATAATTAATTTCTTTGCATCAACACCACCACTGACATTGAATTCAGGGTTTTGTGAGAATCCGAATGATTTCAAATAACGTATAGTATGCGTTTCAAGATCACGTAGTGTCATTGTAGGGTTCTGATATAAAAACTTTTGTACACAATAACTAAACGCTCCTTGGTGCCGGATCTTGAAATCAGCATCAGCTGCTGTCTGGTAGTCAGAACACGCGGATAATATAATAGTGTTTGGTACATACACAGTAGACTTCTTTTGTATCGGAGGGCGTGTAATTTTTGGTGCTGCATCAAATCCCCAGAATCTATCTCCGTGACTTGCAGTAGCAACAACACTACTCACATTAAATTGCTCAGTTCTCGAGAGCAGATCTAAAGGAGTGTCAATAGAACGTGATTTTGAACTGTATATAGTATCACTGGCGTTTAGTTGGTGTCGATATACAGTACCTGAATGGCAACAATCAAACAGCATTACTAACCTGCATTTTTTATTCTTCTTACTGATAATACTGTGAATATCATCATCAGTAATCCATGTGTTTTTCTCCCAGCTAAAATCAACAGGACATAACAATTCATCCATCCCATCTGACTCAGAATCAACAGAATAGTCTCTATTAGGTATTTGTGAACCATGCCCACTATAATGGAAAAATAAATTTTCGTTACTGTTACTCTGTGATATCAACCACTCAAGACGTTCGAGAATAGCATCTTTAGTAGCACGCTCATCTACAATCATACGTATATCCTGTGAGAGTACAGAATACTTGAGTTTTAGGATATCACGGGTGATGAGTACGTCGTTAACACATCCTCGCAATGGGCTATCTTTGTATGTATTGATACCAACTAAAAGTACTTTAATCGCCATAATAAATCCTTATATTCTACTTTAAAATTTTAAAAACACTTTGCATCAACAGGAGCATACAATCTATAACACTCCATTTCAAAACTATACTCACCGTATGGGTCAGAAGTAGCTCTAATCTCAACAACAGGTATGTCATTCCAACAATACACAATTGAATTGCCAGAACGCACTGCTTTTCCTTTGATAAACATTTCTTTATATAAACTTGAAGAGGGCGCTAGCTTAAAAACAGTAGCAAAAAATAAAGTCACTTCCTCCTCTAATAAAACTGTATACTGGTATGCTAAATCAAAATGCGATAATTGTTCGGATAGCATGTCTGAACATAGGGCAAATTCATCAGATCCCCTGTCAGGGTACGTACATGATATAGACATAAATATTTCTAAGCCTTAGTGTTGAATTTGCATGCTACGATTAACACCGCATATACTTCGTATCCAATTTACCCCACACATCGTCCACATCACCACTTTTGGTAAGTGGTGTATTCTTAGTAACAAAATTAGTCCACGAATTTTCAACCCGGCATACTTCAAACCCGGCTGTTGTGTACATACTTGATGTCACACTAGGTTTAATCCATCTCAAAGAAAGTGCGACCTTCACTCTTTCTGAACCAGATGTGACTATAGCATTAAAATTACAACCTTTCCTAGGTGCACACAAGTCCAAAAATCTTGAAGGTATATCACTGATAGCTATACCTTTAATTGATACATCACACACAACACACTCAGAACAAGCTTTACCACTAGTAGATATGTCACTTAATATACCTTTTACTTTTTGTCTAGGTAATGCTCTTTTATTTTCCATAGCGCCCCCCTTCTTATTATAAACTAGTTCCCCAACATTGAGTTGAATTGATATATTCTATAATTCATATTTGTAGTATGTTTTTTTAATGTTGACTCATAGTGAGTAGTACATAGCGTATTTTTGTTACCAACAACTAAAACTAGCTTTTGAGGCAGTACTCCATGCATCTCCGCCCAACAATGTGCGTATACGCTTGTCTGTATCCAGTAATCAGCTAGATACTGCTTGTTCTCAGAGTTTAGTAGCTTAAAATCAAAAACTGCTAATTCCCCTTTCCACATAACTATAGCATCAGCTCTGCCTGCTAATCTATATTTTTCAGTATAGAGTGTGTCTTCTACAGCAACTACACCAGTTACGTATTTATCTAATAAATGTCTTGTTGAGTTCTCAAATATGTGCTTTGATATTATATTTACTCTAGGAGGGTGTGTCCCTTTAAGGTAGTGCTCACCAAGTAAATGATATTGCTCTCCTAAGTAACTAGCAACTGAGCTAATTCTGTCAGCTTCTTTATCACCAACTCTAGCCCTCCCACGTCGTATAGCGTCCTTATTACCTGTAGCCGACAACATCGTAGTTACCGAATGATATCTTGCTCCATCATTAAATACGTAGACCCTGCCTATGTGGTCGTATTCTACAGCTACACACTCTTTAATCAATGTTGTCATCTTGAAATATACTAAGTATCCTTGCACACACTCTTTTAGTAAGAAACACCGGCCCAAACAACAGATATATACTTAACATAATACCTTTTTTAGTCCACAAAGGTAGCTCAACTCCGTCCTCTGCTAACTCATGCATAATGTCATATGAACTAATGACTGAAAAGAAAATGTACACTCCACACATTACCCACCAAGCAAGAAATAACAGCATGTGTCAATCCTCTGAGAATATATATTGAGTATAATATCTATTACACTTATTGTCAAGACAAAAATACGTCATCTAAGTGTACCCCTCTCATATAACACACAATGCCCATGCCCGGAAATAATAGTATCAACATCTTTCACTTTACATATGACAGCGACACTCTTTAATTCTTCATCAGCAGTTAATGCATATAAATCTTTCTGATGTATACAAGAACAACAGCACTCTCTACCTTGGCAAGTGTCCTCTATTTGAGAGCATAGATATATATCTCTCAGCAATTCGTTACTAGGTGTTATAATGTGCTTACGTAATACTTCAATACAAGAGGGTTTGAGTAGTGTGCTCATAACCAGTAGTACATCATGTATTCCGTCCAATCTAACACTTATATTTTTAATGTTGAGTGGGGCTGTTTTTAGGAATAGATTAAAACGTTTGTCAAAATCTCGTACAACTAGAGAGAACACTATTATAAATACTACAAAAACTATTATAGTACCTAGTAATAGTACTCCCTGTATTGAGCTCAACAACATAATCTGCACCTTTTACAATATTACGACACATAAACCACCCACCCCAACTAGTATATGTTTTAAACATTACAAATTAAGTAGAATTATTAATGACTACGCGGCATCCACGCCACGAACTGCTCTTTTGTTATGTTAAACTTACCCCAATTACTATTATCAGGGAGTGTTTCATAAAGCTCACGAACTGAATACATTGAGGGTACATGAAAAGATTGATATGAGCCTCTAGCAGTCACCCATTGTATACTTTTATTCTTATAGATGAACTGCAATACTGCCAAGGGTTCAGTAACATCGTAATTTAAATATGTCAACACCGCATCAAACTCACCTCTAGCCCATAATTCTGGAGCTAGTTTACCTTTCATATCAACAAGGAGTGTGCCATCAGTAAGACGTACTTCATGTAATTTACCAGCATTACCGATCCCGTCTAGTGCTTTATTTAACCCTAGGAAATGCCCTCTAAGGAACACGACAATTAACATCATATCTATATGATGGTAATAAGCTAGATCGGCACATTCTGCATACATGCCTGACTCTACAGCTAATAACTTAAAATCAAAGCCTGTACCATTCCACGTTACTAACGTATACCCTTCATCCACTAACTGACTGAGATCCCGTACTATTTCTTGACAGTCCTCTCTACTCAATTTTTCAACCGAGTCACTGTACCAGAAGCGGACTTGATCAGTATCATGCCATTCCTGTATTTCATCAGTGTCAACTAAAGCTACTGCTGCACAAGTTATACCTAACTGATTAAAATGCTCTTCAGTAAACTCTACGTCATCTGGAAACCCTACAGCTGATTCTAAATCAAACGAAGCAAACTTCATAAACAACCTCATTAAGAGAAAGGGGAAGAACTAAAAACTACTTCATCAAACAAACTATCAAACATCTTAGGTACAGCACTCAAAGGGACTGTAAACAGCGACGGAACATCATTGACATGCCCTGAAGTAAAATGATATGTGTCCTTGTGTGTGACTTGATCCATGCAAGTCATATGTAGTGTAGTGGTGACACCAATATCATACCCAATTAAGTTGATATCGTTAGAAACTGTTGTGGTCAACAGGTCGTAGTCTAAATAACCGACACGGAGTGATCCTTGGAACTCATTGGGTCTATTAGTTTCATCAACTACTTCAAACCCGGGTAACTCCCCAACAACTTCAGTAGGGAAAGGACCTGCACCATGCCGCGTCATATACGACCTAGTGACATACGTTGCTTCCAATGAATCAACAGGACGGTCAATTGGGGTATGTGCATCAACACCATACGTATTTAGTATACTCAAGACATTCTGGATACCGGTAGTAGAGTGTGTTACATAAGGAAACCACTTATGGTTCTCATCGAGTAGTAGTCCTTGAGCTCCCTCAAATACAACGTTATCAAAACGATTAAGTACACTAAAGGCATTAACTACAACCACACTATTAATGAACATGTACATTTCATCAACTATAGTAGAAACTGCTGTATCGCTGTTTATGACATCAAGCATCTGTTTCGGTACTGGGATATTGAGTGTGCTCAACCTAGGTTTTATGTATACATCACGTATCAATATTAACTTCTGTACAAGTGTATTCCGGTCCATTGAGACTATATCGGAAACTGTCAGTGCGAGTTCAGCTATAGCGATAGCGTTACGTACTATAGTTTCATGGAAACCAACACCACAACTACCATGTCTATTATTTTTCCTACTCATCTCTAGAGCCTGGTTAATAATAACATCGTAAGGCGTAGTGACTATACAGTCTTTATCAACAAACACTGTACTAATAGAGGCACCGTTAGTTCTGAATGAGAGTTGGTCTAGTTCTTTTAAAAATAACCTCGGATTGACTACAAAAAATTTACTTAAGTATGTAGGAACACCGTCAGCTGAAGCGGAGCCTAGATGCCCGAATACGTGCCTAAATCCGTCTTCATGCATTACGGTATGGGCTGCCTGACTTCCGCTATTAAAACGGACAACTAGATCAGCCCATCCTTTAGAACACATATTAACGACCTTCCCTTTACCTTCATCACCGAAATTCGCACCTATCACGGCCTTTACATTTCTCATGTGTGTCCTCTCAAGGAGAATGTACGTCTACTATACGTCGTAGTCTTGTGTAAACTCACAACCACTAATAGCACAAACAGCGCCAAATTTGTCTTGGAACAGCATACCGCCACCTTCACATTTCGGACATTCGGAGTAGAAGATCCATTCAGCAGCCCCTTTATACACAAATAAATTACACTTCTCCTGATATTCACTAACTGTTTTCACATTGCATGTACCAGAAGTGGCGTGCATGCATACAGGACATAACACAAGTTTTATAGCTGTATCCATTTTATGCATCCTTATACCTATTTAGATGACCCTAAAACTATTGATGGTGTAGGTGGCTTAAATGACCACCTACACCATCACATACTACACTATTTATGAAAAGTCTACAATACCTGATGTACTTGAAGCTTTCGCTACAGCATGGTCAGCTAACGCTCTATCAACAACAATTGATGTAGAACCGTCCCAACTCTTGACGATAGTTTCTTTGGAAACGCCTTCGTTTGCTTGGATCATTGAAACAATGACTTCAGCAAGTTTGGTATGGTCGGACAGACGAATAACATTCTGTCCAAGTACCTTCGTCCAAGCTTCAAAAACTTCACGCTTCCGACTACGAGCACAATTACCCTCTTCGACGATTACATGGTATACATTGTACATTTTATTAGCTAGATCGAGCGTGCTCTCAAGTGTCATATCTTCACCTGGTACATCACTGAATACTTTTTTAAGATCTCTGGAAGAAAACCCGGCAGTTGGGGGAAACTCATCACCGACTGTGAATAAATACCCTTTCTTACCGCGTTTTTCAAAGCAATCTATACTGGTGTACATACCAGCAAAATACCACGGAAGATGATAGGACTCAAAATTATTACCTCCGCCATGTCCTTCGAGCCATATAGTCTTCAACTGCTCAGCAATCCTGATATCCGCTTCAAACTGTGTAACTTGCAAAGGCGCTTCATCATACTGGACATCACCTACACCCATGAACATAATGTGCGGGTCAGAAACAGGTTTTCTTGCATATAATTCGGTAGCAAGCGTTGGCAACCCTTTCCGCACCATTGCGTCAAGCACACTGTTCATTGAACCCGTGACATCCTGAGCTACGATGATTGCATTACTCATCGGATTAACATCTGAGTCTCTTGATTCCCTAATAGTGACATCAAGAGGATCCATTTCTTTCTTCATTGACCGACTAGTGTAAATCTTATCAGTCGTTTTACCAGCTACATGTGCTGTACTGTATAAATCCCATGCTGATGAATCCCATCTTCCACTACCCATAACACACCTCCAAAATAAACATTAAGGACACACTATACTACAGTTAACTATTTAACAGAGTACATATCGTGCCCTACTTATTGAACTCTTTGTATGCTTTTTCACTATCAATATGCAGAGGTGTATACCTCCGCTTTCCAAAAGCGTCTATAACCACTTTCTTCATCCAAGTACTATAATCTTTAACAAAATTCCCACTACTTGGAAGACGTAACCAATTAATAAGAGGTTTTGGTATCGACTTGTTTAACACAAGCCTTGAGCCTACAGCATCACCTAATAACGCTCGGCATACTTGGCGAGCCAGCTCATTGTCAACATTCTTATCAGCGGTTTTTCCTTCTTTACTTTTAGCCGACATGTGGTTGTATGTATTAGTGGGTACGCTGACTAACTTACTCCCCGTTTTTACACTGTACCACCAACCACCAAACAGATGCCCTGAATGCTCAACAGGTGATACAAAGTAGGTGTCAAGATTAATGTCATTATGCGTGATCTTGGCGTATTCAAGGTAACACAACACATTGTGCAGACTACTAAGGATCCACGCGACATGCTTAGGATCAACGCTAGGACTTAAGTATTTAAACACTACTGATAAAGGTAATGTCTCAATATTCTTAGATATGCACAATACATCATAGTCAACCGTACTAAATTGCTTTTTTATCTGAGGAAGATACTTAGTCATCTCAGTTTTCATGTTGCTGTTTAGATACGTAAACCCACCGATCGTTTTTACTGCATTTTTATATAGATGATTAAATTTTTTAAGTGTCAGATATACAACAACAGTATCACAAACGTACACCTCACCAAGCTCAAACGGCATAAGAGCACGATACTTAATTCTATATTTAGTGCCGTCTGTACTAGTTAGATTTAAAAGCCCAGGTACTTTCCACAGTCCTCTTGCAATATGTTCAAGTCCTTCTTTATACAGGACATTCACATGTGCTAGAACGTCATTAGCTATAGGACTTGAGTTCTTATCAGGATGCCATTGTAGTGCGAATTTCTTGTATTCATCCTTGATATGCATCTCCGTAAAAAGGCGTTCAGGAGAACTCAACGGAATTGCTAGTATGTCTTCAGCTGAGAAGGATATCATATTATTTCAAAGTTAAGTTATTTTCTTTTTTAACTCTCTCAAGATACGCATCAACAAGTACCAGAGTGTCTTTATTTACAATCTTTTGGGCAAGATTAACTAAGTCTATTAGCTCTTTTCTTCTATGCTCAATAGCTTCAATGGCTTTGTATTTGTGAACTTCAACAGTATCTAACGACGACTGTGCTCCCATAATGTACACACAGACATACAAAAGAGTTATAACCAAGAATGCTAGCAAAGGAGTATTGTACAGGTACAGTATAAAATCGGACTCAATGAAACCATCAGGCACAACCGTATGTACAATTACGAATGTCAAAACATAAAATAAAGAAAAAGCGACTGTCCCACAAAAAACACTTCTTTCATGTTATCTTCCACTGTATGGTTTGGTGTGTTATTACACCTTTTAATTACACGAACAATACACTAAATGTAAAATTAGTGCAAGTAATATATACGTACTTGCACTAATTTGTTATCTTATGACAATTGCGCTCTCTGTTTGATAGTCTCAAAGGTTACAGGATTGAAAAGTTCACCGTTCCTAAAAACAGTTTGTAATGCTGAAGGCCCATCGTATTCACGAAGGTTGACCGTTTTAAAATCAGGTGTAAGATCAAGGCGTCCTTTTTTACTGGCTTTCCACGGAGCGTCGGCAGGATTCTTGTGCACATCGTACCAAACACCATCAATCTGAATTGCAGAGTTCTTCTCAGCAAACTTTAATGTGTCGCGATTTAGCTTCTGTGCAAGACCTGCACCCATACCAAATGCTATGTTATCCGCACTAAAACCAGCATCAGCCACAGCCTGTAGTATAGTATCAATTGTTTCAGGATCATCAATACCGTCACCTTGGATAACTCTGACACAGGGTGCAAGCACTTTATATCCTTTAGCATTAACAGTAGTGCCAAAACCGACTTCTAACTGCTGTAAAGTACGGATAACGATAGTTGCTGGATCGCCTGAATCAGGACGCACAACAAGAGTACACCCGCTATCAAGCACAAGCTGTTTGAGCTCTTTACACCAGATATTCTCTACAGCATTTATGAGATTGTATGAGTCACTCACAACCGCTACAAGTGCTCCTTTAAACCCGAAAGTGTTAATCATATTTCTGTAGGCATCAGACTCACGATCATATCCCCATGAAATGACAGTACTATGCTCAGCGGCGGGAATTGAAAAGCCCAGCATCGCCTTAGTATTGTAGTACTTCCGTACAGCCATGATTCCAGCCATAGTGTCAGTACCCATGAAGTTGACGAGATGTGCTGCACCATAAATACCTGCCGATTCTTCCGAAGTAGCACCACGGTACCCAAAATCGTGTAATTTAAAATCAATGCCAGCAGGATCACCTGTCTTCTCAAGCCACTTGAGTATAATTTTCTTACACTTGTACGAACGGGTAGTTACAGTGATTGAGTACCATAACTGCATAGTTAAAGTTTCCATCCATCCAGGTAACCAGAAACATTGCGGATCGGTACTTTGCACAGTCAATATAACATTTTGACTGGGTAGTACAGTGCCTTCAGGGACAGCTCTAACATCAAGAGGCAAATACCCTAGTTTTGAAATGTGTGACCACCCTTCCAAGTTAAACTGTAATCCGTGCATCCTCCACAATTCATTGGCTTCATTAACTTGTGCGATGGTGGGCACTGTCATAAAATGTTTCATTAACAGCATCTGCGTACCAAACATCATAATGTCAGTATCAGCAATACGCGGTTCTACATAATAGAACATACTTTGCGTCCCCTTAGGGAACTGCTGCCAGTGACTACATTTGTAAGAATCAGTTTTAAGTGCTAAATTTCCCATTTTGTTCTCCTCGTTTAAACTTTTTATCTTTGAGGTTTGTTTTAGAATACGCTACTTAGTATTCATTTCTTGTACTTGGCTAATAAATACTCAATCATTTGTCTATGATTGGGCATTATTTGTTCTTTCGTAATTTCCTGGAACGTAAACCACCGCAGCTCATGTATATCGTCATCTGGTTTAGGAAGACCTTCCCACTTCATGACAGTGTACAACATAGTAGTGATTTTATCCCTCTCATTTTTATAACGCCAGTCATCAATGAAAAAGCTACGTTCAATATTAAGATGCTCAGGAGCAACAACTAGACCTGATTCTTCTTGCAATTCGCGTAATGCAGAACTCTCGTAAGTTTCGCCTGGCTGTGCAAATCCACCAATTAAGCGATACATCTCTTCATGCTGCTTACGGGCTAGTAGAATGCTATCTCTCGCAATGTCTAACACAGCAATATCAACAGTAGGAAGTGCCCTAGGATATTGGTTGAGTGCATACCAGATAGCGCCAGCCCTAAAGTCTACAGTATCACGTGAGCGTACAGCTAGCTGAGTCCTTATAGCTGTACCAGAAATCATGACCCGTGGTACTAATTCTTGTGTATTGAATTTTCCGTGGTAGTATTTAATAAAAGAGTCCCTACCACCGTACAGTGTGACAGTGTCAAAGTTATTTACGTACTTAGAAACAATAGTATCTAAGGTTTTTGACCACTCAACATCACTATACATGTCAGTAATGTATGCAACTTTAGCTGAAGGGAAATGTGCTGAGATCATCCTACGTCGGGTGTCGTAGTCAAGTGGATTATTGCTCGTACATTTGCACGGGCTCAACCCAAGGACTACAAGTAACGCTGAATTAGTGTCGGAAACTTCTTTGAATAGGTCTATGTGACCTTCATGAAGGTCATCTACTTGGACTCGGGCCACTACTACGCCCAATGAAGTAATGTGCTGGTTAGCCATTACGTACCTCCTTTACTTGGTTACCTAAACTGAGTTATCTGAACTAGTTTAGAAGGTTATGTGTACTACTATCTCTACAGTAGCACATTAGTTTCTTAAAAGCAACCCTTATTTTACATCTTTATTTAAAACCTTCAGTTAAATCCCGATACATCATATCTATATCAACTGATAGTGTATTTAAGGCATTTCTTGCTGTACAACTATGACACACTGACGGATTTACACCAGTTAGTTGCTCCTTTGTACATGTACACCACTTCCCAGAAAATGCGTGTATCTTCTTTATTTTCTCAAACATTTCTTCCATAATTAGCCTCATTCACATCTGTTGGTGTTCGTTGTGATAGTCTTCTATGATATCAGCTACGGCACTTTTACTTTTGGGTGTTAGGTTAACCAGACAATCCTCTGAAATAGCTCCTTGACATTCATGGATATGTGCTTTTATTTCACTCCATATAGTTTCAAAGATATACCCGCCGTTAAAAAATTCATTTCTGACACTTACACAATCAATGCAGGTCTTATAAGTAGAAAAATCACCGCCCCATACACCCGCTACTTTCTCATACTTTTCACCTGCATTGATTGTACGGTAACACTCACAACACTTATGTTTCTTCCTAGCTGTAACTATCTTTTCACTACAAAAAGAAGCAGAACCCCCTTCAAAATACGTATCTATTGTACATGCACATTCCATGATACTACTCCTTTAAATAACCTGTAATTGAGAATCGACACCCTCTTGCATACTTTGTAGGTATGTGTTTCTTACATCTTCAGTATCAAATTTAAGTATTCCGTTTTCATCACCTACAAGAGCCCATTTCCTGTTATGTAATACTTCTAAACAATATTTAGAAGAACATATAGTACCTTCTAAAAACATCTTGGTGCATTTCCTAAATTTGATATCGGCCATTATTCCTCCTCTATGACTCTCATTTGTCCGTTTATATAATCCACAATCACAGGATTATGCATAACAACATGTTGGTCATCACATAACGCCGCGTTAACAAACAACACGTCATTTATAGTGACTGAACCGTACCGATTATGAATGTGTCCAAATACGTGCAACTTTGGTTGTATTTTAAGTACTCTATCTCTAAGCAACATACATCCTTCATGAGACATGCCAATAGGTTCTCTTTTAATGTACGTAGGCGCTTCATCTAGAATGCCGTACGGTGGACCGTGCGTAATGAGGATATCTACGTTATCAGGTATTTCATCAACCCTACGCGACATCTGCTCACTGTTCCTAGGCATCATAAAAGCCCAATTATAAAACTCAGGGGTCCAGGGCATACCATGTATTTTTAAAAGTATATCTGTATCAGGTACACGAACACGCATTGATGTATCACACAAATACGACACACCTCTTGGAACTATTACATGAGGATCCATTTGAGCAAAAGGAAAATCATGATTTCCTGCTACTATTATCTTGTGTTTGTGTGGTAGTTTATTAAGGAAATGCGATGTCTTAATCGCTTGTCCTATTGTTCCGGTAGTGCACATATCACCACAAAAAATAAGTACATCCCCACCAGGGACCCGTACTTTTGTATGCTGCATGTGTGTATCTGAAAGTATAACAAATCGCATTCTCTACTATCCTTTACATAGTGCTCTAATTTCGAGTGGTGCATTGTTAAAAATGAACTCAATAGGATTAGCCCAGGTAGTGATTTTAGGAACTTTGAGCTCTTGTACCGTGTTTCTAGCATACGTGAGGGATCTATCTTTAACAGCGGCATGCATAGCTGGCAATTGTGCGATCTCCTCCTCTGTAAAAGTTCTCTCCTCAACTACTTTCTTTACGTATGTTCCACGTTTAAAGCAATTAGGGAAATCATTCCACTTTATGTTCTTCTGAAAAAGCATTTCAATCTTCTCAGCGCTACATCTATTTAGTAGTTCTTTATGAGAATATACGGTAGAAGCAGCCTGCGTCACACTATTTTTTGTAGCGTCCATTTCACGCCATACTAACACATTGACAGCTTCTTGTAAACTAGGGACTTGCCATACTCGGCAATCAAACAGTGCAAGAGGCTTATGTGGAAAAGACACTTGTGCTAACATATTGAAATGTGCTGTTGTCATAGAAGCTAGCACAGATACTATCTTTTGTATTTTCCCATCAAAAAATACCTGTGACTTAACACAATCACTATACATTACAAGAGTAATTTCATCTGATTGTGTGTATCCTATTAACGCACCTGTCTCTTTTACCAAATACTGGGTGACTAAAGACATTAAACTACTGAGCTCAGCATCATAAGGCCTGTCTAGTCCCTTTGTCCATGTACTAAATCCTTTACCATCAAGTCGTACACAGACAGGGAGTAGAGGCATACACTTTTGAGCATATGCTTTTTCATATGTCTTCATCCTACAGCCTAGAGCATCTTTCATTTATTAGTCCTTAGATAGTGTAGTAGTATCATATTCTAAAGTAATTTCAATATTCTTAACTTTAGCTTCAATCGTATATCCTTGCTTACAACAGGAGCAATAGAACCACAGCGTATGCATACGATCGACTTCAGGATAGGAAATGTACTTTGTGGTCATACTATTGGCTAATACTTGTTTACATGTAGGACAAGGCACTTCAATTCGTGCATCTACATAACATCGTTTGATATCAGAAATAATACTCCCACGTATTGTTGTGGTGGACATTATGCACCTAAATTAAGGGTTTAGTACTTCTCTACACAGTTCATAAGCTGCAACTGCTACATCACTCATTTCTTCTGCACGTTTTTCCTCATCCATGTCATCAACACACTGTGTACCAGTGTTATGTGCGATTTCATGACTTAGTAACGCTAACAAGCCAGCAAATTCAGGAGGGTCTTCCGCATCAATCCAGAGGTGTATTTCTTGATTTTTGTGATCCGCATACCCGTAGCACCTTTCTACTTTAATGTGGGAACATATTTCATCATAAGGGAAGGCATACTCATCTCCATTGAGATCACAGCCACCCATCTCCGATGACTGTAATTCTTCAACACTTATCTCGTATAGAGCTGCCAAAAGATCGTCTAGTGTATTATGTCTTATTATTTTCATTTCAGGAACCCTTTACTCTTCTCTATAGAGTACTTCATGACATCTTGCACAAACACATCCTATTTCTGGATCAGTAATCCTATTACAAAGCGCACACAAAACTAAACCTTTTTCCTGTACTCTTTTATACCTGTGTGCTGCTTTATATAACATACGGGCAGTTATTTGAGAAAAAGGAAAGGGCGTACGGGACCACAGCAAGTGTTCACATAAAGCGTCACTTGCTGTGGGGATAGCTTTTCTAATTATTTCCTTCAATAGCATCACTATCTCTTAACGTTGATTAACGAACGAATATGATGTTTAACTTCAACTAAATCCTGCTGCTCTTCCATCACTGTGAATATATTCTTGTAAGCATCAGGAGACTCATCAATCAAACCTCCTGGATCATTAGACACGCCACATACGACATCTTTCATAGTGTTAACAAAATCAATTGTGTCTAACTCGCGTTTCGCCTGTTTACGTCCTAAAACACGCCCAGCACCATGAGATGATGAACATAAGGAAGCATCACAACCTTTACCTACTACAATAAATGAACCATCTCGCATATTTCCAGGGATTACACCATACATACCCTTTTCAGCATGAGTTGCACCCTTTCGATGTATCCACATACCGTCTTTATACTCAGCATGGTTATGGTTGCGGTTGATGAAAGATGTAATCCTTTCATCAGTTATCAATGCGCTATCAGTCTTATATGTGAAAGGTGTTGTTTTTCTACCTAATACTGAACTAACACAATTCAATACATCGTTTAGAAGAATAGCTCTGTTCAACAATGCAAATTCAAGCATGAAAGCAAGGTCCATAATATACTCTTTACCTGTAACACTACTGACGTCAAGAGGAAAAGAACCTTCTTTTGAACCTTTTTCTGGCTGAGCTATACCCATGTAGTAAGTTGCACAGTTATGTCCTACTCCTCTAGAACCAGAGTGTATAAGAATCCATACATTATCTTCCTCGTCAGCTCCAATTTCAGCGAAGTGGTTCCCGCTTCCTAGTGTTCCCGCCTGGTGTGTTGCCTTTTGATCAAATAAAGTATGCAAAAACCCTGAACATTCAAGACCAAAGTAATCACGCATTTGTCCCGTAGACATGACAGATTTACGGCGGTACACACCTACACCTAAAGGTACTGTGTCTATTATTGTATCGTATATCTCTTTCTTATAATCAGTAATATCAGATACTTTAAAACAAGTTTTTATTGCTCCTACGCCGCACCCTATATCGTACCCAACCCAAGAAGGTACCACTACATCTCGTGTAGACACAACACCTCCGATGGGCAGACCATAGCCTACATGAGCATCAGGAAGTAACACACCCCTGACTACCCACTCGTGATCTAACGCAGAATACATCTGTGATAACGTTGCGCCTTCTATAGAATCAGAAAACACGTTTAAATTATTTATCGTATACATCCTTTACTCCTAAACTTAGTGACTGAAGTGCCCTCGCAGATTCTTTTAACTATAAAAGACATTAATTAGGTGCATCTTGTGCAGAAATCACAGGAATGTCAGATACTTTGGATATTGCGTAAGTAGCAGCAGCTACCAAAAGCTCAGCCGCTGTTGGGTGAGCATGGCTATGTATAACACCATCAGCCACTAAAACGGTACGTAGTGCTGACGTCAAGGACTGTATTTTTTCAACATTCATATCATCAGAGTCATTAACCATTTGGGCACCTTTATTTAGTTGTACTAAAAACTACTAGTCTATCGTTATTGTTGTCTATAAAGTAGTCAGATTCAGGATTTAGAACAACACCTTTCTTATTTTGCACCCCTAATAATATCATGTTCATTTCTTTTTTAATGTTATCAGCTACTGCATGAAAAGCAGTAGTACCTGTGTACAATGGAGGGAAATCAAGTATACTTAGTGTGCTCCCTGTACTATTACAAAGTATATCAGATATAATAGTACTCATTCCGTGATTAAGAGCTGTCTGAGCGATAAGATTCCCACCAATCGTGAACCCTGAAATAACTTCATCTGCATGTGCTCTTTTACAGTACGTTTCATTGGCACTGTCAACCAGCTCTACAATAGTGTACACATTTGGATTAATGCTTTCAACTGTTAACGTGTCCAATACACATTTAGCATCTCGAGCTATATGATCTAATGCACTGTCTCCAAGTATTATTACAGTATCTGCGTCATTTAAGCAAGCAGATTTTAACATCTCCTCATTTATAACACCTTTATAGAACATGATATCTTCATTTAATAGCAATTCACTATCAACTTTGTCATCAATGACGACTATCTGCTTATTACCATAATTGTGTGCTGCTTTAATATTTTTGATAATGTCAAGAGCCCTACCATTCCAATTACATATAATTATATGATTTTTAAGTACTGTTCTTGAAAATCCTTTCATCTTCCGGACTCTTTTGTACACCATGAATTCTGCAATTTTACCTGTAAGCATACATATAACACTGATACCACATATCATTAAAAATACAGCAACTCCGCGCCCTTCAATAGTTTTAGGTGAGACATCACCATACCCGACAGTAGTCATTGTGACGATTGACCACCATACACCATCAGCGACTGAGAAGTGCTCCATCTTAGCTATCATAACCCCAGAGACTGTGACCATTACGACTATGATAAAAAGGAGTTTATATACCTGCTCCTTAGCTAAAATGTTATGCACATTACGTAATTTATTGAACGATAGTAGCTCTCTTAATACATTACTCAAAACTACATACATATAGTACCTCTCAGTCTAAATAGACGTCTTATTATCCCTCTTATCAGTCCGAACTACTACAACTGTCAGAGCTATCTGAACTATCCCAACTACTTGATGAGCTACTAGAACTGCTATACTCACTGTCATAGCTGCTACTTTTTGTGTACGGAGAGTCATCTGCATTTGAGGGTTCAGAAAGTACATATGCAGCTACTCCAGCACGAAGAAGTAAATCATCAGTAGTGTCATAATCTTCATCCAAAACACCATGAGTTCTACGATATGACGACGTTTGACTTGTACTTTTCTTCGCTTTCACAGGTGTTTTAGGAGTATATACTTCCCGTGCATATGATGCTTCTTTCTGCCTATGCAGCTTACGTTTTTCCAGCTTACGTGTTTCAGCTGGTTTTTTCTTTCGTTTGAGGTTAGTACTAATAATAAACGCTATAACCCCTACAAACATTAGAAACGCACACACTAACCCTACTGTATACGTGTGATCACCTTTGTTAACCCATAAATTTTGACATAAATGAAGAGCGTTGGTTATTAAACAACTCAACGCATCTTGTCACAATAACTTCAACAGCTTCTTCACTATACCCTCTACTACTCATATCAGTAGCAAAACGACGTAAGATTAACGTAATCTTGTCACTAGACATGAACTCCTTAGCCAGTGAACTTATAAAAATTTGCAGCATTTCAGGTATAGGATTACTGTGTGTACTAACTGGTGCATTACTGACTGAAGTCCTATCAATTAAGGGTTCGCGTCTCCAAGAATTCAATCCTGAACAGCACCCTTCCCCGGCATACAACTCTTGCCTATATGTCTCTCCTAGTCTACTGGGGAGCGTCATTAATTTACAAACGTGACGCTCCCCAGTCCAAACAAGGGCAGGACAAGGCGTATATATCGTAGAGTACACTCTACGAGCGACATCGCATAGTGTTTTAGTGCAACAGAAACCACACCCTATACACTCACTAACAGCTAAAGTCATGTCATTGCCCACTGTAGTAATCTATTAACGTTTATGCACTATAGTAAATACTACCGTGATAGTATTATCCCCTTTAGTGATTGTAAGTTTTTCAACACTGTCTTTAGCTGCTATGTTACTAATAGCAGCATATATATCAGGTGTGTGCTCAACTGTAGGTGCAGGTGCAGGTGCAGGAGAAACTTTATCTGACACAATCTCCTGTATCTCTTCTATATCATCGATAGTGAGATCTTTAGAGCCATTCAAAACATTAACAGGGGTGGAGACTCCTTCAGTAATCTTAGTAAATGCGGCGTCGACTACTACAGGAGTACTATCCGTACTTGTGCTTTTAGCAGAGTACATGCTCAGTGTATCTTGTTTATACTTAAAGTGCATATTCTGCATATGCTCAATAAGAGATGCTCTTTCAATAGCAGAGAGGGGTGAGGTACGTACAGTAACTAACACACCACGGTGTTTACCACTTTTATCTTTACCGATAGTGACAAATTTACCGATTTTAGGGTATGTACGTAACATTTTACAATACCTACCCACCGCTGCATAACTGACAGGGTACCCTGCATCTATAAAAGCTAATGTAAGCGAAGCGTAATTATATTTTTTGCCCTGTTCAGCAAATAGCACATCAATAAAATCAGAAAGCTCCATTACGAACCGAGTTTTCCTTCCTGTAGGACTATAAGTGATAATTTTTGAGTCTGCGGGGTATCGATGCGAAGGTATGGACTTTTTAGGCTTTGCTGTTTTATGTGGTGCCATAATCATAATACTCCTTTATACTAGTAGGACTGAGGACACGTGATTTTAATCACGCTACATGCTTAATGGACTGCTTTGTACAACTTACTACACGCACTATACACTATTTTAGTACATGTAGCAAGTTATATATGCTTTTAAAGCGATTTTATTATGCGTTAGCTAATGGAGTATCAAAAGATGCGCATTTTGCATACCATATGTATACAAGTACAGCGGCTATCAATTTAGACACATACATAGTGATAGCTGTTGAAACTGAAAAGGCCCCAATCATAGGTAAGAAAATTACAGTATCCGCAAAAACACCTATAACTGAACTCAATAATACCTTTACATGGAATGTAGTAGGAACAAAAGTGAATGTGGCCCAGTCAAGTCCTTCAGCACAAGCAAATGCAGTAATACTGGCTAATGCGACTACAGGGCTCGCCATTTTAAAGCTTATCAACCCGCCTATTAACATAACTAAAATTACTTTATGTCCAATATGTCTTTGCACATAGTCCCTAAGAATAAAGATCACTCCTACAACAAACGCCATAGGCGAAACCAGCCCGATACTTGTCATGATTGGAGGGAAATGCGCAAACCCATAATTAACGCCCACGATACCACACACGTAAGCACATATAAAAAAGAAAGATACCAATACTTGCGGTTGCTTAAGTTTACTATTGCTCATGTACATGTACTCCTTTAAAATGTTGAATATAAAAACTGCTAATTAATTTACTCTTGTGTACACATAACAAGTGCCTCCAACAACATAATGTGGGCCAAGAGAACCTGCTATCCTGTGAGTAGCACATGTATGATAATGATCACACATTTCACGTAAATATCCCTGTTTACGAACACACACTTTTGATCTGTCAAAAGTACTAAGTGCGATAATACCTTTATCATGAGCTGCATGATAGATATGAGCTTGACGTTTAGCAGCATTCCTACACTCTAATGAACAATACTGCACGATGTGTCCTGCTGAAACTTTAGAGTATGTAAATTGAGATTCACACCACGCACACACTTCGGAGACTTCCTTAGGGAAAGGTTTTTTAGAATGACATGTGCAGTTATTGTACAACACATGACTACGCGTCAACACTTGTTCTTCCCCACATTCAGGACACATGCATAACCAAAACCAGGACTTCCTATAATGGCTCTTTTCAGGAACTGCTACATACACCGGGTATAAAGGCGTGTATCCTCTAAGAGCACTAGGGCGAGTAGGTTGTTTACCCGCCGGATCCCACATCACAAACTGTCCACATTCCATAGTATACCATTCCAAAGATTAAGAAAATGCAGTAAATTTCTCAGACAAGAGCTTTTTAGCAGCTATTACGACATCACGTTGTTTTGAATTTAAGTCACTCCCTAGTTCAATTAATTGCTCTCCTTCCATATCTAAACACCTAGCTAATTTGTTGATGGAACTATTAGAACTGTACGTCTTCCTATTCATTATATTATGCACACAGGAAGAACTGACATTAGCTCCCGTACTCCACATACTCAATGTTTTAGCTGAGTACGTGTCTTTTACGTAATTTAGCAATGCTGACATCTTTGCGGTACGCACCTCTTTAATGTGTCTTCTATCTAAAAGGTGGTTTTGTATAGGTTTACCAGGAAGTAGAATGTCTTGTGTTAGTCTTATCTTTTCAGCTTCAGATAACTTTCCCATGGATGCTAATTCATCATATGACATTCCGAACGCTTCAGCTATGCGTTCTAATGCGTTTATACTAGGCATGGCATTGACTGTCAAGATTTTACTTAATAGAGGAAACCCAACACCTGTGATTTCTGATATCAGTGCTTTAATTGGAAGGTTCGTAGTGTGCGTGACTACGAACCTGTATGCCTCAACAGCCCCTTCTCTATCTGACAATAAATCATCCTTAGTGTCTTGTACACTACTTAGAGCCTTAGTAAAAGTACGTTCTTGTGAGTTATTGGCGTACTCCTCAATACCTATCCTGTATAGTTCAAACAATGGGATATCTAAACCTTGAGCAATCGCTAGATGTGTTTTAAAGTTTATTTCATGTGGGTCATGTTCACTGAAAGATAAAGCCCTACTTATTATGTCGCTATGCACACCACATTGTTTTGAAAAACTATGAACACTCCAGGTAACAGGTAGAGTAGTGAGAACTTTGTTTAAAGCCGCACATAATACCATTGTTGCATTGACGTTCTCAAATACATTGTCATCTTTTCTCGGTATGATGGGTACAAAGGGTACTTGTACCTTTGCTGCATCTATGGAAATAGAGGATGCTATCAATGTCTCAGCAGCATGCATACTTTCTGCTTTAAGCATGATATCACCTATCGCTACTAAATCACGATATGTAGTCCCGTAAATACCTGAAAGGATGTCAAGCACACGCATACTACATACAGTGTGTTCAGAGACAACTTGACGGAGGTAGTTTTTATTAATCCCAGCTATCTCAGCTACGTACGTATATGCACCCCTAGCGGTACGTGTATGTAGATGTACAAATCCTATTAACGCTTTATATGCGTCACTGTGTTCGTACCGCATGACTAGTACTTTTTCCTCATCAGACAAGGGTACTGTTAGATGTGCTATACCTACTTCAAGAAAATCAGACAAGCTTATGCCATTAACTAAGCATAGCTTCTTTCTCTCATAGAATGTCAGGTATTTATTAGGACTCACAAAACCGGCAGGTTTTGCGATACCGGCAATTTCCGTACATACGTGCTGTACGGCACTTATTATAACACTACGAAATAACTTAAAATTACTTGAATTTGACATAACAATTAACCTTTTATTTAAGATCGTTTAATGGTACACTAAAAGAAATATATAACATATAACGTCAGAAATAGCAAGTTAAAATAACATGCTCAATACACTTGAAACATGTAGGAGGATGCGTGTTAGCACTAGACTTAACGTTTATCAATTTTTAACGTTCCTCTAAACCATTTTCTGTTCCTTTCAAAGAATTTGATTCTATTATATTTAATACGTAATTCCGGATCCTTCCTGTGTTTAAACAATTGAGATGTAGCGAATGACCACTCTAAAAACACATTCTCCTCATCCATTAAAAGCAAGTTAAACAACTGCCCTTCATTCATAACATAACATGAAAGGAAAGTAGAGTCCCTGTAATTACCCTTAATGTATAAGCTGTATTGTTCAAAAAGAAGAATGTTGAAGACATACTGGGCAGCATCTTGCAGCTTCGTACTAAGCACGTCACCTTGTATAGCGTCACGGGTGCTAGCATTAGTGAAATGTGCTAGCATATATTTATCGAAACTACATATAAATGGTGCAGAACAAAATACAGCTACATCAATGTCGTGTGTATCTAAGCTACTGCGGTCTTCAAGTATAGTACTGCCTGTTATAATACCATGCGAAGTAAAAATCTCAAGTAGTTCTGGTGGCACCTCTTTTCTAAATCGGATGTTGTACTCAATATTATGCATTGTGTCATCACCTTATAATATATACTACTTTATACATTCTTTATAAAATTTAATAATCTCTTGATCGAGTTTAATGTCACTTCGTTCAATACCTCTAGACAACGAAATACCTTGTAATGTAGGACATCTACTCAACGCTACATATGTCTGTCCTGTTTCAAAAGCTCCAGACCCTAGATCTAAGTGCACTTTTGAAATCGTTTTCCCTTGGCTTTTATGAATAGTCAAAGCCCATGCTAAGACAAGAGGGAACTGTGTATAACTCCCTGTAACTACACGTTCTATTTCATGTAACTTCTCATTCCATGAGTAGCTAAAATTCTCCCACGTAGCTTTGCTGACTTCAACTTTAGTACCACATTCAGTTAACTGCACTTCAATAACATCATCTTTTAATGAAGTTACTACTCCTACAGTACCGTTTATCCAGAGCTTATGCACATCATTTTGAGTAAACATTACCTGAGCTCCGATTTTTAAACACAGTTCATAAGGAGCAGGTAGGTTATCTTGTTTAAATACTCCTTTGATCTCACCCTCAAATACATACTCATCCATTGATATGTCATCAAGACAATTCATATTATAAGCAGAGACCTCTGCATTTCTAGGACACAGCCTGACAGCACCTTCAATAACTTCATTAGTTATTCTGCATGTTGCATTTAAAGTACTAATTGTATTTTTTAGATCAAGCCCTTCACGAACATTTGTCAATAAGTTGATGAAGACATCATCTTTTTGCCTAAATATCTTGCGGAGTACTACTACTTTGTATTCGTTAGAGCTAAAACAAGCAGCATTATAAAACCTGGACCCTTCATAAAATTTCATGAACATTTTATGCATGCTTTTATTAACGACTGGGGGTAGTTGGTATAAATCACCCACAACAATAACAATTAACCCGCCAAAAGGTGCATCATTACTCCTGTTCTTTCTAAAAAATAAATCAACGGCATCTAATATGTTCGGATTTACCATTGATATTTCATCTATAATAAGAATCTTAGCTTTTCTTACCTCTTTATTTCTATAAGCTATCTTAATATCGCTAGGTAAGACCCACGCAGGCGGCAACATACATAATGAATGTAGTGTTTTTCCTCCTATGTTGATAGCTGCTATACCAGTTGGTGCACCTAATAGTACCATACCTTTAAAAGCATGCATCAACCAACGTATCAATGTACTCTTCCCTGTACCGGCACCACCTGTTACAAATATTAATGACTCTCTATCTGTGACCAATTTCTGGATGTGTAAGTAATCAGGAGTTACCTGTATATCTTTAAATTCAGGTAATGTGCTTTTTAGATCAACATCAAGTAACATAAATAACCTACCTTGTGTAAACAAAAGTAATGATCAAAAGTATAAATACACGTATGCACTATACACCAAGGCCTTAATGTATTGTAGTGGTTTTTAAGCTAGTGTTTTCACTAGAGGTGGGAGTCTCTTCTGTGATGTTCTCTTTTAATGTAGCCAATAGTTTGTATTGTTCAGTTTTAGTGCTCATAAGGATGTGCGAGACACGCTTAACCTCATTATGCAGCCTGATATTCTCTTTAGTCAAAGAATCAATAACAACATTAGCTTCATTTAACCTCTGTAATACTACAGCATGTGTCTGTAACATTGAGTACAGAGACTTGATAAGTTCTTCATACGTGTCAATGTCTTCAATTATGTATGTACTAGAGCATGTTGCGTCACAACGCATTTTATCCCCTCTTGTATTTTAAAAAAATACTACTGTTTATTTCATACTTATACACTATTACCAGACATTACACAACAAAATAAATTAGGTACAATGAATGAGTGTATAGTATAAAACATATGATGTGTGGGGTATTGTCTGGAAGAATAACAAGTAAATAAAGATAACGACATGTCATTCTCAAACGAAGATTTAGTGACGTATAGAGCTATAAATAATTCTGCTGCCTTAAACAACGGTGGTAGAATGTCTGAGAACATATCAATTAGCAGTAGTAGGGGTAATATATTTCCAGATATCTCTGATACTGAGAGAGCAACTGGTAGTACTTTGTGGAGAAAGTTGTTCTGGATCAATAAAAACGACAACAATCTATCATTCCGTACACCTTCTGCGATAATGACACAATACACACCAGGGAACGACTGGGTTATGATGTGTTTAGGTACACAGAGCGACACACAAATAGACATACAAAACACTACCCGATTCTACGGAGCGGCTAAACTTAAAAATACAGTATCTACAGGAGCCTCCACATTCACGGTCACATTAGAAGACGCGAGTATGGGAATTTTTGCAACTAATGATTCAATAAGGATCAGTAATGCATTGATTAGTGAAGTCCATCACAATGTGAGTATAACTAGGAATGGAGTAGACGTAGACATAACGTTAGCAGAAGCAGATAGCGTAGTGAATATATACAACAGTAATGAAACTACCGTAAGCTCAATACTGCCTACAGGTGACTTAGTCACATCTTACGACACTCTTAATGTTATAAGTTCTTCAGGAATACTGGATTACAGTAACCATGACATTGAGTTATTCAACGCAGGGACGCTCTACCAAAACTGGACTATAAAATTCTATAGTCCAACACAATTTACGCTATCTGGTGACACCC
>Ga0100379_10001124_pt1 | contig 27276 bp, 25 predicted proteins | sample CryGeymeta201503_FD_80418 | JGI IMG/M metagenome (GOLD analysis project Ga0100379, IMG submission 80418) | Groundwater microbial communities from Crystal Geyser aquifers in Utah, USA - Crystal Geyser metaG 2015-03 | ecosystem: Environmental > Aquatic > Deep subsurface > Groundwater | place...
AGGAGGAGTTGAGAAAGGCTTCGTCATAGGAGTGGATTTTTGATCCATTATGATGTATTGAATAGTGATACGATATGTGTTCTGATAGGATGGCTGTTGCTTGGCGGTTTATATTTGAGTCTAAGAATCCCTCGTTATCTGATTGATTTATAAGTGATGAGCGATAAGAACGATAAGGAAGATTATGAGCCTGAGCTTCCCAAGAGAACTCGGAAGAACAAAGTGCCTACTCCTCCACCAACTAACCGCAGCACTCGTAGAGCCAGGAGAAAGGATTCATCAGACTAGAACACATTGCCATAAGTCATTCCTCGCAACTAATTCGAATAGGTTGAAGTGAAGCAGAGTTTTGAAAGCTAAGTCTCAAGACTCATCATTCAAATCCCAATGTCTGAGTTCACAAAGGAAACTTTCAGTCATATTCTGACAAGCAGAGTGGAAAATGTTCCACTTCAGATTCAAGTCATTTATGAAAAGGACAGCGCCTCATGCAGGTTGAAACTTCCTGAGTAAATTGAAATCAAAGAAGATTAGATCATCAGCGTTAATGTCCATGGAAAATTTTCTTGGTTGGTCTAAAATTCAATATCAAGCAAGCATATCAAAGTAGTTCGAAAGACACTAAACAAAGAGGATTGGGAATAATTTGGATGGGTTAAAGTGCCTGTTGTCAACTCCGACTTCTTTATTGTGCTTACTTTCCGAAAATAAGAAGAATTATCGAGCGAGCACTTCGGCCTCATCAACCAGGGTAATACTTGCTACATGAATAGCTATCTTCAGATGCTCTTCAACTTGCCAGAGTTCAGGTACCCTATCATATATGTAGAAAAATTATATTCGCAGCTTTCACGAAAGAATCAGATAAATTTCCAGCAACCCTTCAGATGCTTTTTTATCGCATGTTGACTGAGTAAAAATCAGCCTCCCCTGAAGAATTAATTCGTTCTTTTGGATGGTCGAAGAAAGATGCTCAGGTACAACAAGATGCGCAATAATTTAGCTGCTTGTTTTTTGATATATTGGAGAGAAAGGTGGAAGTCATAGAGCCCCAAGGTTGTTTTCGGAGCATCACCTAACTTTTTTGTGGAGAGTTGATTCACTACATTCAGTGCTGTAATGTGGGTACCGTATTTTTAAAACTGACTATAGAACATAAAATAGTGAAAGATTCTTCGACCTGCATCTTCCCTTGATGCCGACTCTAGCTCTTTCCCTCGACCTCTACATTGAGGAGCAATAATTATCAGGGGACAATAAATATCACACTTAATACTATGGTCTCCAGAACGCCAGAAAAGGTATTATCATTGCTACTCAGGCCTCAGGATATCAAAACTTCCTCCAGTTTTAATGATTCAACTCAAAAGATTCCAATATAACTATAACACAGAGTCCAATTAGAAAATGATGGGAGAGTGCCGATACCCCGAAAAAATAGACTTCAGTCAATGGACGACTGAGCCTCAAAAGCCTAAGCCATACCAGTTATACGCCATATTAGTCCATGAGGGGTCAATGGCTAATTCAGGTCATTATTATGTTTTCATTAAAACAAAAAAATAGTGGATAAAATTCAATGACGAAAGAGTTGAAAAAGCTACGCGATAGAAAGCAACCCATTACAATTACGGAGGATAGACCGACAGCATCGAGTATAACACAAAATAAATGAAGATCAAGATGAAGAAACATCACAACAAAGCCACTGCGTACATGTTGGTCTACGTCAACACTTTGTGGCACTAGAAGATATTCAATGAGGAAGGTTCTGAATTTCCTCAATGGCTGATTGACAAAACCAAAGAGAGAAAATAATTTTAAGAAGAAAAGAAAATAAGAAAGCAATCAATCTGCGATCTACCAGTGTTGAAATGGAACGACCAAATTTTAGGAAAATCTGCAAACACTGGATTTCTTTCCAAGGATATCATTGAAACATCGGAATAAAAGATAGAGTACATCTCAAAAAGTGCTAAGATTGATGAGTGGGTTGCCTAACTTCAAAAAGATTAAACCCATCAAGAAGTTTATCTATACTGGACTGTTCAAGATCGTGAAATTATGATAAGCCTGGGCTGTAGAGGCCACGTCTCAGCTAAATAAATCTTTAGCGAAATCATAGACCCAGTAATTATATACGCTCCTTTGTCCGTCACCAAGGAAGAGTATTTGATTGTTGTCAAGTAGTTGGTCAGCGAAGATGGCAATAGCTAATTGGTCTATTCAAAATTAGCCTCAATCAGAAAGGATGCTCAGGGAAAAGATCTCTATCAGCTGATGCTTTCCCTGTACAAAGACTAAAGGCATAGTTTTTACATAGAAGACAGAAAACAAGGGTTGATTCGACTCAAAGAAACTAATTCTGATCTTCTTCCAGTCGCTTCTCCGACAAGGAATCAGTTGATGGTAGTTTTGGTTTAGAGACTCAAGAATGAGGAGGAGAGTGGCCAGTTGCAGCAATGGTACAAAGAATAAATGGATAATATCAAATTCATAGTTCAAAGCGAATAAAATAAAGAGCACCTTTATGACAAATAACTCAACAAATACGTTACAGTAGCCTAAATTCGTGAGATAATATTTGATTAGATGCTGCCCTAGGATAACCAATATGAAAGCTCCTCTAACATCGTCATAAAATATCGATCCAAAAAAACCTCTAAGATCCTCACTGAAGCAAACGACGATTAAAAACTTAAAGATATTATCAAGGCCGATAAGACCATTTTCTTTAGCTACTCAACCCTGAAAATTAATGAAAGATTGACTCAAAAAGAGCTTAGCTTCTATTATAGACCCTACGGTAGTTTGCAGCTAAGTGATATACAGAAGATCGTTGTGTCCAGAAAAAATGAAAGCAGCGTAGTTGATCTGATTTATACAAGTGAGCTTCTTAAAGAGTTCCTTCCTCCTAAGCTAGGCCATAAATACCGCATGTTTTTGCTTTCGAAAGACAGATCCTATATCAATGACATTGTTGATGAAAAAGGATACATTCATAAAAAAGGAGAGCTGATCAATGTCCTTGAAAGGGAAAAGCACTCAGCTCTTGTTATTTAGCAATATGAGCATCAAGAGTCAGAAGAGGAATTGATTAATGTTCTCGTTCATCATGTTGCAAGAACTGGGGAGAAAATAGGAACTCCTAGATGGGAGTATACAATAGCAGGCGGTCTTCTTTCCAACTTGAAATACTATATCCTTGAAAAAATATAAAAGGACGAGATATAGTTTGAAGGCAAGGTACATCAGATCAATCCAATAAAGGTAAGAGTCTTAGCTTATCTCAAGGAGATGAACAGTGCTGAAGAGCTTCCTGAGCCGAGTGAGTTGACTATTGGCGAGAGCAGCAAAGATCAGACCATCCATGATCGCTTTGGAGAACCTAGGCTTTTAAGAATTGGAGTTGTCCATCAAGTGATTTCGAAGAGCCAGCAAGCTCTCAAGCTCCATGTTTAATGATGCTCCATCACTTGCTATTGAATAAATTCAAATAAGATATTACAATAATAGTAGTAATCTTGAATATTAAGCAATAATTCAGTCGTCGGGAGAGTTGAGAATATTTACTATAATGTTGCATTTTTTAGATAAGATGCTCTTGATCATTCCAATTTGAATATATATATAACTTACCTGCAATGAGGAAAGAAAGAGCCGACAAATCTGATAAGTTAGATGTATTTCATACTGTATTCAGTTCAAAGAACTTCTGAAGCTTAAGAAGGAACAGGAGCAAAGACTCAAACAGTCAAATAATCCCTTCCTCTCAGTCGCCAAAAAGCCAGATTACTCCATCTATAATCAGCTCTACAAGTTTGATATCAAAGAAGAGCTCCAGGATTACAATCTGCCTTTTGCACATCCATAAGACCTTCCTCCTGCAAACATCATCAAACCTCTCGCAGCTTCCAAAGTATCCAGTCTCTATGAGGCTAGCGAACCCTAACAAGAAGACTAAGAGCCTTCAGAAGCAGAGAGCACAAAGCCAAACTATTCATAAATCGTGAAAGGACTTTACCGAGAAGGTACTCAGAAGCCACAGAACAAAATTCAAAATGCATTGTTCGTAGATAAATCTGTAAACAACATCTTGAAAACCATCAAAACTGGAGATGTAGCCATATCGTTCTTCGCGAAATATGGCAATACTACCCCAATCAAATTTATTAACTGCATCCAGAAAATCAACAAAGAAGTTTTCAGACCTTATGATCTTGAAGTCATCACCAGCAACGAAAATCAAAAAGAGTCAGCTTTTGATGAGTACTATACTATCTCAGCTCACGGCATCGTCAAAGTTTATTCTGAAAGAATGAAGAAGCAACTAAAATCTGAAGGAAGATAAGATTTGCTGTCAACTGAAGTAGTTGGTTTGTCAGACTGGATGCACGAATCAACTCTTTTCAACATCATCACCAATATAACCTTCTTTAAAAGCTATACGTTGACAAAAGTATTCGGAATTTGGAAGAAAAATGTCAGGTATAGAAATTTCCTCAAAATAAGGCAAAAATTGGTGAGAGACGCCTTTATAGCTAAGCCTACTTTTGCCGAGAATATCATGGAGATCAATCGTTGCCTGTATGATTTGGGCCAGAACAAGACCATCTTCAACAAAATTACAGAAAATAAATCTTGGGATATGAAAGTTGAATTCAATATCGAACAGGATCAAACAAGAAAAATCGCCAACAGCCAGTATGAAAATATTATTGCAAACAAAATGACTGTTGTTGTCAGAAAAGTACAGAATGAGATTTATGAAAAATGCAATTTGAAGGATGTCGAAGATCAAGATGAGATGAAGTTTGGCCAACAAGTCAAGCAAAAACCTATGAACCTGAAAAGAAGATAGGAAGAGGAAAAAGTATATCTTCTTCAGATTGCAAACCGAGATAGAGAGAGATTACCCAACTTTATCAAGCTAGTTGATTTTGTGATGATTGAAACATTGGTGAGCATCAGTCATACCTCTATGGAAATTCTACTTGATTAAATGAGAAATACCAACAGAAAAATGGGTTTATTCAACATCGGTATTAAAGAAGAGCACATGACCTTTGATCCCAATGAAGAAGAACTGAAATAAACCTTGGAAACAACTCTCAAAAATATGGTTGAAGTTGTCAAAGGAGTTCACAGAATTCCTTCTGAAATTCGTCTTGGAAGCGAAGATAGGAATGAAAAATTACCTGACATTGGCCTGATAATCAATCAATCTGTGGCATTCAATGACATAAGGTCAAACATGCTCGACAAAATAAAGCAAGACTTCCAATCTGCATCTGACTATATTGAGGAGAACTATGGACAAGTCAAAATTATCTTCAACTTTATGAACACCTTCCAAATGCCGAACTGGGAAGAAGGAAATGTTACATTTGAGGAAATTAAAGGAAAAATTCACAAGTTTACAGAATGGAATAACTTTGTTACTCAGAGAGTCAAGGATGTACCCAAAGGATGCCTCAATATCAACGGAAACAAAATAGCTTCAATCCTCACATCTCAACTTGTCACTAAAATAGATGTCTATCGCAAAGAGCTGACCTCCCTTATGGAAAGAAGAATGGCAGAAACAAAGAAGACGATTGAGGCTTTTACAAAGAGCCTTGAACCATATCCTTAATTCTTGAAGGACTATGGAGACTACATTGAAAATTATAAGATGATCATGAACAAAATCAAGACGATCGAAAATCAAAAAATATAAATTGAGAACATGCAGAGTCAGCTGAAAAAGTTAGATGGTAGTGTTCCTTCAACAAACGTCAGAGATCTTCAGCTCATCAAAGAAAAATATGCTGCTCTCCAGAACGATCTCAAGAAAGCTCAAGAATTTATAGCCAAGAAGAGGCCGAATATGGAGGATTCCATCAACGAATCAATAAAAATATTGTCAAAGAACATCAAGAATATTGAAAGCACACTTATGAAAGATAAACTCATTGATGAAAACTGCCCTTCCTCATAGGCTATCAAGGAGTTGGAGGCAGTAGAGAAGAATATTATGAAGCAGAAATAGAAAAATGATGCTTACATCAAGGTTCAAAAACTCATGGAAATAGTCCCTGCTCCAAACAAGGAACTGATTGATGTTGAGGCAAAATTCAATGATCGAAAGCTCCTCTGGAATCATGTCGATAAATTTATTAAGCTTGAAGAAGCCTGGCTTAAGTCTAACATCAGAAATTTCGACTCATAAGATATTCAAAAGGAAGTTCAAGGATTCGAAGCTGCTATCTTCCAGCTCAAAATCAGAATCAGCAACCTTTCAAAAGACGGCAGAGATAAAGTGCTTGAAACACACGAAGCCAGAATCAAATAAATTACCAATCTCATGCCCATTATCATTTCAGTGGCCAACAAAGATTTGAAAGACAAGCATTGGAAGAAAATTTATGATAAACTTGAGCAGCCGATGCTCGCAGGAAAATCCATTAGTTTAACTGAACTATTGACATATGGCATCAGATAAAAAAGATAGTCAATTGAATAAATTTCAGCTCGTGCAACTGGGTAAGCTCAAATTGAGGCTCAAATTGAATAGATTCAATCTAAATGGGGCAGTCTCAATTACATCATCAACAACTACAGAGAAGCTAAGGATAAGTTTATCATTGGGTCAGTTGAGTAGATCATGCAAACCTTGGATGACCATCAGTTGAAAATTCAATCCATGATGGGCTCAAGATACATTGCTGATATTAGAGAAAGTGTTGAAATTATTGAGAAAAGGTTGCTGCTTATTTCTTAAATCATTGATGAATGGCTCACTTGCCAGCGCCAATGGATGTATCTAGAAAATATCTTCAGCGCAGAAGATATTCAGAAACAATTGCCTGAAGAAAACAGAAAGTTCATCTTGGTCGATAAATTTTGGCGTGATACTATGATCAAGACCAACAGAAAGCCATTAGTCTGGGACTGCTGCTCAAGTGAAGAGCTTCTCAAAAAATTCCAGAAGAACAACAAGGAACTGGAATAAATTCAAAAGAAAATGTAAGATTATCTTGAAGTAAAAAGAGGAGCCTTCCCACGTTTCTATTTTCTTTCCAATGATTAGTTACTTTAGATTCTCTCTCAGACCAGAAATCCTCATGCTGTCCAACCTCATCTCAGAAAATGTTTTGACAACATCAACAAAATCGAATTCACAGATGTTGAGGAATCAAGGGAAATTATTTCAATGACCTCAGCTGAGCCTGAAACCATGCCTGAAACAGTTAAATTCAGTGCTTCTGTCTTTACTGAAGGTCCTGTCGAAATATGGCTCATGAAAATTCAAGAAATGATGATCAAGTCTCTTTACGATTAAGCTAAACAAGCTCTAAAAGACTACCCTGATGAAGACCCTTGCAATAGGGAAAAGTGGCTCTTCTCCTTCAATGCTCAGGATATTTTGTTGATCGACCAAATCAAGTGGACAGAAGGTGTCACTTCTGCTATCCTCAACGAGTAGACTAACCCAAAGAAAGGAGTGGCTTCTTACGAAACCTTTATGAAAGAAATGATCAACCGAATGGTGGCTATCGTTAGAAAGGATCTCAACGTTCTTGAACGAACTTTGATGGGAGCATTGATTGTCATTGATGTGCACGCTCGTGACGTCGTGACAGAATTGGTTGCAAAGAATGTCAAAAATTTAAATGATTTTGAGTTTAGCAAACAGCTAAGATATTACTGGGATGCTGAGATTGATGACTGCTTTGTGAGGCAAACAAACACAAACTTCCGATACGGTTACGAATATCTTGGCAATGGACCCAGATTGGTTATCACACCTCTTACAGATAAGTGCTATATCACTCTAACATCTGCCAAGCATTTGCAGTTCGGAGGGAACCCAGCTGGCCCTGCTGGTACAGGAAAAACAGAAACAACAAAAGATTTGGCCAAGGCTATGGCTGTTCAATGTGTGGTCTTTAATTGCTCTGATGGACTTGATTACAGAACTATGGGTCGCTTCTTCAGCGGACTAGCTCAAGGTGGTGCTTGGGCCTGTTTCGATGAGTTCAATCGAATCGATATTGAGGTGCTTTCTGTCATTGCCCAGCAAATTCTTACAATTCAACAAGCTATCAAACGTGATGATATTGAATTTGAATTCGAAACTAGAATAATTCCTCTCAACAAAAACTTTGGTGTTTTCATCACAATGAACCCTGGCTATGCTGGTAGAACTTAACTCCCTGACAACTTGAAATCCCTTTTCCGACCCGTGGCTATGATGATCCCTGATTATGCATTGATTGCTGAAATCATTCTCTTCTCATAAGGGTTTGAGACAGCGAAGTCCCTTGCTAGAAAGATGGTTCAGCTATACAAATTATCATCGGAACAGCTGTCAAAACAGGATCATTATGATTTTGGTATGAGAGCCGTCAAAAGTGTACTCGTCATGGCTGGTGCCCTCAGAAGAAAGGAAGCAAAACTATCAGAAGATATTGTGCTTATTAGAGCCATGAGAGATTCCAATGTTCCCAAGTTTTTGGAGCACGATTTACCTCTCTTCATGGGTATTATTGCTGACCTGTTCCCCAAAGTTTAGATTCCAAACATCGACTATGGAAGTCTTCAGAGAGCTATCGAGAATCAACTGGAAATCAGAAATTATCAAAAGCCAAAGAAATTTTTGACAAAAATTATTCAATTGATGGAGACCATCATGGTACGCCACGGTGTCATGGTTGTTGGTATGACAGGAACAGGAAAGACAACCGTGATCGAAACTCTAGCCAAATCAATGGAGCAACTGAACAAGGAAGGATCGACAGACTACTACCATAAAGTTGTAAAGAGAGAAAGGTTAAATCCTAAGTCAGTCACCATGAATGAGCTTTTTGGATATGTCAATGTTCTTACAAACGAATGGACTGATGGTATAGTCGCTGCCATTGTCAGAGCCAATGTTGCCGACACTTCAGACACAAAGAAGTGGATTGAGTTTGATGGGCCAGTCGATGCTCTCTGGATCGAAAACATGAATACTGTGCTTGACGATAACAAGATGTTGTGCCTATCTAACGGTCAAAGAATTAAGTTGCCAGCCACCTTCACCATGATGTTCGAAGTCAATGATCTGGCAGTTGCTTCTCCAGCCACAGTTTCTAGATGCGGTATGGTCTACATGGAGCCTGTTCATCTCGGATGGGAACCTATCATCGAGACATGGGCTATAACCTTCAAAGAAGAAAGGAAGAAAGATGGAGCTGTGCCCGCTTACATTGTCAACGTAATCGACAAGATGAAAGGCCTCTTCAAATAAAATTTAGCTTGGCTGAGAGAAGAGTGTAAGGAGGTGATTGCAACTCAAGACAATAACCTTGTTCAGAGCTGTATCAACATTTTCAATATTCTCTTTTCTGAGCTCAGCACCAAGCAAAACCTGGATAAAATGTCTAACTTCGACGCTGATGCTTGCTGCTCAATGGTGCTAATTTTTTCTTTTGTCTGGTCAGCAGGAGCCAATTTGTCGGATAACCCAAGAGACAACTCACGAGTCAAATTTAGTCATGCCATCAAGAACAAAATTTTGAAGTTCTACTCATCATTCCCATACGAGGGCTAAATATACGACTACTTTATTGACTTTGAGAAAAAATAATTCCACAACTGGTCAGAAAAGGTGACTGAGTTTAAGTACGACCCTGATGTGCCTTATTTCAACATTCTGGTGCCCACTGGAGATACTGTCAGATACAAATACTTGCTTGACAAGTTGATTGGAGCCAAGAAAAATATCTTGATATTCGGATAGACTGGTGTTGGAAAGTCAGTCATTGTTGGAGACTATCTGGGTAGTTTGGAGCTTGATAAGTATGCCTACACTGTCATGAACTTCTCAGCCCAGACCAATACTAAAAACGTTCTTGATGTCTTTTTGGATAAAGATAAATTTACCAAAAAAAGAAGAACTGAGATCGGTCCTCTTGGTGGCAAAAAAATGGTCTTCTTTGTCGATGATATTAACATGCCAGCTCTTTAAAAATACTTCGCTCAACCTCCCAACGAATTGCTACGACAAATCATCGATCAAGGTGGATTCTACGATTTGAAAAAATTTTTGTTCATGGAGGTATCCGACTGTGTCTTCATAGCCTCCTGTGCTCCTCCTGGGGGAGGAAGGAATAAGGTTACTCCAAGATTGTTCAGACATTTTAATACAATTTGGTCTCCAGATCTGTCAGTGAAGTCTATGGACATCATTTTCACATCAATTCTCAAGGGTTTCCTTTCCAGATCGAAAGGTCTATAAAAATTCGCTCCCTCGATTGTGAAGAGCTCTCTTGAAATTTATGGCAAAATTAGAAATTAATTACTCCCAACTCCCACCAAATCTCACTATACTTTTAACCTGCGAGACTTGAGTAAAGTATTTCAGGGAATTCTGGAAATATAAGTCGAATCTCTTGTCAATAAAGAGTATCTTTTGAGTTTATGGGTTCATGAATCCCAACGTATCTTCTACGATCGATTGGTTGACGAAAAGGATAGATCTTGGTTCTTCAATGTAGTTCAGAGCTACCTGACTAACAACTTCCAGCTTGAATGGGAATAAACCTATCTCAAATAAATTGTATTTGGTGATTACAGCAACACACAACAGAAGTATTTGAGAATCGATGATCTTGATAACCTGCCGAAGAAATTCGCTGAGTATCTTGGAAAACACAACATCGACTATCCTGGCAAGAGCATGAGCCTTGTGTTCTTCAAAGACGCCATTCTCCATCTCAGCAAAATTTGCAGAATTTTGAGGCAGAATAGAGGCAATGCGCTGCTTATTGGTGTCGGTGGATCAGGCAGACAAAGTTTGACTCGGCTTGCATCTTGTATCAGAGACTACAAAATATTCACAATCGAAATCACAAAGAACTACAAAGACCCACAGTGGAAAGATGATCTCAAGAATCTCATCAAAACTGCAGGCAAGAATGAGCCCGTCACTTTCCTCTTTTCAGACACCCAAATTGTGAAGTAAAGCTTCCTTGAAGACTTGAACAATATTCTCAATACAGGTGAGGTGCCAAACATGTGGGGACCTGAGGATTATGATGAAATTCTCAATGAAATGAGAGCAATAGCCTCCAAAGAAAAAGAAAAAATAATTGATACTCGAGAAAATCTGATGAAATTATTTAACCAAAAAACAAGACAAAACCTTCATATTGTACTTGCCTTCAGTCCTGTTGGCTAAAAACTCAGAAACAGATGCAGACAGTTTCCTTCAATCATCAATTGTTGTACCATCGATTGGTTTGAACGCTGGCCCAACGAAGCTTTGAACTCTGTTGCCACAAAATAGTTCAGAGCCAACGAAACGATTGGGATTAATTAATTCACAGAAAAACTCTCTGACATGTGCGTCCATGTACATAACTCAGTTATTGAATACTCTGAAAGCTTTTACTCCTAGCTCAGAAGAAAGAACTATGTCACTCCCACATCTTATTTGGAGCTTTTGAAGTTGTACATCGAAATGATGAAATACCAGCAAGGTGTGCTTCCTACAAGAATCAGTAAATACACAGTTGGTCTATAAACTCTCAAGTAAACAAATGAAGAGGTCGCCAAATTGCAAGAAAAAATTATTGAAATGCAGCCTAAACTCGAATAATTTGCAAAATAAACAGCTTAACTTGTTATCTAACTCGAAAAGGAGACAAAATCTGCCAATGAGGCCGAGGCCGTTTGTGCCAAGGATACAAATGAAGCACAAATCAAGAGAGATGAGGTCAATGATCTGAAAAATGTTTGTAAGGCAGATCTGGACAAGGCTATTCCCATTCTCAACAAAGCCAAAGATGCTGTAGGAAGCATCGACAAGAAAGGTCTTCAGGAAATGAAAGTTTATACTACTCCTCCAGGCGTGGTGGAACTCGTGTTGAAAGCTGTTTGCTTGATTTTGGGAGAAAAAGAAAGTTGGGATGATGCTAAAAAGAAAATTCTCAGTAGAATGGATATCCTTGATGTTCTCAGTAGCTTTAAAGCTGGAACCATGACTTAAAAGCAAGTCAAAAAACTAAAATAAAGTTATTTAAAGGATCCTGACTTTGATCCTGATAAAGTTTCCAAAGTGTCTGCAGCTGCAAAAGGTCTTTGTATTTGGGTCGGTGCTGTGGAGGCCCTCTATCGAGTCGAAAAGGAAGTTGAGCCCAAAAAAGCTAAGTTGAAAAAAGCTGAGGAAGTTCTGAAGGTAGTCGAAAGTTAGTTAGCAGTCAAGCAAAAATCTCTAAAAGATATTCAAGACAAAGTCGCTTCTCTACAAAGAAATTATGAAGCCACTCTAAGAAAGAGCGAATCCTTGCAAGAACAAAAATAGATAGCAGCTATTCAGCTTGTAAGAGCAGAAAAATTGGTCGGTGGCCTTGCAGGTGAGGCTGAAAGGTGGAAAGTCAATGTTGCTATTCTTCAGCAAGATTTCAAAAATTTGATTGGGAACATTTTACTGGCATCAGCTACAGTTGCATACATTGGACCTTTCAACTCTGAGTACAGAACAAAAATGATTAGAAGTTGGATAGATAAATGCAAATAAATTGAAATCCCTGTTTCTGACGACTATTAACTGGCCCGTATTTTATCTTCTGAAGTTCAAATCAGAGATTGGCAATAGAATGGACTTCCTACTGATACCCTTAGTACTGATAATGGCATATTTGTTTTCAACTGTAGAAGATGGCCTCTTATTATCGATCCTCAAGGACAGGCCAACAAATGGATTAGAAATCTCTACAAAGATAGTCATATGCACATCACCAAGCTTAGTGAAAGTAACTTCCTCAAAATTCTTGAAAATGCCATCAGAAACGGTCAAGTTGTAATGATGGAAAACATCGAGGAATAACTTGATCCATCTTTGGAACCTATTTTAAGCAAGCAACTTCAGAAAAAAGGCCAACAGTATCTCCTTAGACTAGGAGATCAAGATGTACCCTTCAATTTTGATTTTAAGTTCTACCTCACCACAAAACTATCAAACCCTCACTACATTCCTGAAATTTGTATCAAAACAACCATCATCAACTTCACTGTCACTCCAAAAGGTCTTGAGGATCAACTACTGGCAGAAGTCGTTAGATTCGAAAGAATTTAACTTGAAACCAAACGTATTGAACTGATCCTTCAAATTTCTTCTGACAAGAAGCAACTCCAGTAGCTGGAGGATAAAATTTTGAGACAAATTGCTTAAGCTCAAGGCAGAATTCTTGAAGACGAAGCTCTGATCAACACTCTTGATGCTGCAAAGGTGACCTCATAAAGCGTCAACTAACGTATTGAGCTCGCCAAAGTGACTTCGGAAGAAATAGACAAAGCTCGTGAAGAATATCGTTCAATTGCTAAAAGAGGTAGCGTTATTTACTTTGTCATTAGTGACCTCAGCGTTATCGATCCTATGTATCAGTATTCTCTGGACTTCTTCATGAAGCTCTTTAAGAGAAGATTATAAGTAACAGAAAAAAAGGAAATTCTTCAATAAAGAATCAATCTGCTTATCAACGACATCACAGAAAGTTTCTATCTGAATATTTGCAGAGGTCTTTTTGAAAAGGACAAACTTCTCTATAGCTTCATGATCACGAGCAAGATCAAGATATATGACAATGAAATCAATGATGCAGAATGGAATTTCTTTTTGAGAGGCGGAAGTGGAGCCGGCTAGCTTCCTGAAAAATTACCTTCTTTCCTCAACGAAAAATTGTACAAAGATTTATGGGATTTATCGAATTTAACACCTCCTTTCAAGACTGTTCTCAAATAAATATTGAACCCTGATAATGAATCTATTTGGAAGAAAATTCTAGAAACTTAAAATCCTTTGGAGATAAAACTACCTGAAAATTTGGAGGTGAAGCTCGATATGTTCCAAAAAATGATTATATACAAAATTTTCAGAGAAGAGAAGTTGATCCTGATCATCAAGAATTTTGTCCTAAATGTTGTGGGAAAAACTTTCATCGAGTCTCCAGTGTTCGACCTTAAAGGATCTTTCTCTGATTCAACTCCAACTACCCCTATCATTTTTGTCCTTTCTCCAGGAGCTGATCCTATCAGTTATCTTTTATCACTTGCCAAAGAAAAGGAAATGGATACTCGACTCAAAATGCTTTCTCTTGGTCAAGGTCAAGGAAAAATTGCTAAATAACTCATTGAAAATGGTAGGAAAAATGGAGATTGGGTTTGCTTGCAAAACTGCCATTTGGCTGTCAGTTGGATGCCTTCTCTTTAAAAAATTCAAGAAGATCAAGTTCCTGAAGAAACTCATCCTGACTATCGTCTGTGGCTGACCTCTATGCCCAGCACAGCTTTCCCAGTTCCTGTGCTTCAATCTAGTATCAAAATAACCAACTAACCTCCTAAAGGTCTTAAGGCCAATTTATTGAGAACTTACAACGATATATCAGATAAAAATTACAACTCATGCTCCAAGTCTTAACCGTTTAAGCTTCTGATTTTTTCTCTGGCCTTCTTCCATGCTGTTATCTTAGAACGCCGTAAATATGGTGCTATTGGTTGGAATATTCCCTACGAATGGATGAACTCAGACTTTGATACATCACAAATGCAACTGAAGATGTATTTGGATGAACAGCCCACAATTCCTTATAAAACTCTGAACTATCTGATAGCAGAAGTGAACTATGGAGGAAGAGTTACTGACGACAAAGATGTCAGACTTATCACTGCGCTTTTGCTGAGTTATCTCAATCCCGAAGTGATGAAAGGAGATTACAAGTTCACAACCTCAGGAGTATACCATCAACCAAACGATTTGTCCTTAGAGTCAGTTAAATAGTATATTTCTGGATTACCTTTGGAAGATGACCCATAAATATATGGTCTCCACAAGAATGCTAACATCACCTTCCAGCAGAAAAATGTTAAGGAGTTCTTTGAAACTTTGTTGAGTATGCAACCTCGAGCAGCAGCAAGTGCCAAGAGTGGTGAAACTCCTGATGAGATAGGGTAGAGAATGGCCAAGTAAATTGAAGCTCGCATGCCCGACTTACTACCTGTCAAAAAAATTGATGACCCAAGCTCTCTAGATGTTTTCAAGCTCCAATAATTAGAAAGATTCAATATGCTTATCAGCATTCTTAAGAGAAGCTTGTCTGATCTTCAAAAAGCAATCAAGGGTACTGTGGTCATGAGTATTCAACTGGAAAATATGTTCACTGCCTTTTTAGACAAAAAGGTACCTTAAATGTGGTAAAAAGCAGCCTATCCTTCTCTCAAGCCTTTGGGATCATGGGTCAATGATTTCATAGAAAGAGTCATTTTCTTCCGCTAGTGGATTGAAAAAGGAGAAATGATCACATACTGGGTGTCAGCATTTTTCTTCCCTCAAGGCTTCATGACAGCCGCTATGCAAACTTATTCAAGAAGAACTCATATTGCCATTGACACTCTCATGTTCAGCTCAGAAATCAGGCCTTATTTCAAGGATGAAGTAACAGAAGGTCCAAAAGATGGAGTAAATATTCATGGTCTTTTTATTCAAGGTTGTAAGTGCAACATGAAAACGGGATACTTAGAATAGAGTGACCACAAGGTTCTTTTCTCCGAGATGCCGGTTATCTGGTATTTTTTTATTTATTTAGGTTGCAACCAATTGTGATCGACACATACAAACCCGCTGATACGATATTCCAGTGCCCTCTCTATAAAACATCAACCAGAAGAGGTGAACTATCGACAACAGGCCACTCCACTAACTTTGTGATGTACATGGGGGTGAAGACCAAAGTGGAGCCTGAGCATTGGGTGCGTCGTGGTGTTGCTATGCTATGTCAGCTCGATGATTGATCTATTCCGTCATTATAATCTTCATCAGATGGAGTATAATTATTCTAATTATGGGTAACTATAAATCCAAACATAAGGGAGCTGATGCAACTCTTGAAGAGAGAGTCTACCCGTAGAACGATGGCTATGTTATAAAAACAAGGGCACCAACCACAGAGGGAAACACATGGAAGCAGAATGTTCAGCTCAAGATCAGATAAGAGCAGCTTGTCGACTAGGCTATGCCTGTTGCAAGGTATATAAGACTTTATCAAGACGAAAGTGTTATGACCCTACCATGGAGTATCTTGCCTGCACTCAACGCTAAGGTCTCTTCTGGCTGGTCTTCAATTGCCAATAGTAGTTCTTTTATGTGGCTGAATGTCAAGAAAGATAGTTTTACATTGAAATGGACAAAAAAAGACGAGACATGAATAGAAACCCTGAGTCATGGTGGAGGCAGCTCTACAATGAAGATGGAGAGATCGGCCGTCAGAAATAGATGCAGTTTGGGGATCTGACAATTTGGTAGTAAGTCAAGATGACCTTCATGGGAGAGTCGTCAGTGGAAGAAAAAAGATATTACTATGGCAAACCCGAGTGGAGTAAAAATAATGAGGCTACTTAGTGATTGTCCCTTGATATTTAATCGTTGAGGTCACAATATATATCAAATTAGTTTCAATGGACCCTACTACGCGATAAAGGATGGAGGCCCTGGAGAATCAAGGTGAACAGTTACAGCGATAGGCCAAGTATCGAGAAGCTCTGGACAAATACCAGTAGATTTTGGAGTTCAATAAAAACTATTTCGGTAGTGAGAGCTAGTAGTATGAGCGAGTTTCCATTAAGATGTGTTAGCTCTGTAACCTCATTGCCATGATCTTCCTCCAAAAAGATAAGTATGATCTCTGCCTAGTGTTCTTGCAAAAAGCCGATGCTCTTGCTGTCAGACACCCCAAACATCTGGCTATCACTCTCAATAACAAAGCTTGTTACTACCGAAAAACTAATAAATTGAGAACAGCTCTTCAATGCCTGCAGGAAGCTCTGAATCTAGAATGGAAAAGTCGGAAATAAGATACTCTAGCTGATACATACCTCAATCTATGTGCTGTTCTATCACAACTAGGGAAACACAAAGAAGCACTTGAAAATGTACTTTTTTCTGTCACTCTTCTCCAATAATAAATTTTAGGATCTCCCAAATCGCCAACTGAAAGGCTATTAGTCCTCTCTATAGCATACCATAATATGGCTGTATAGCTGGAACACCTTGAACGATTTTAGGAGAGTATCGCTATTTATGAAAAAGCTGTTTCTTTTTGCGAGAAAAACCTCGGAGAGGAAAATGGAATGACTGAGAAAATTAAAATGGTCCTTTAAAATGCTAAATAATGTCACAAGAGTAAAAAAGTAGATAAGGATAAAGTAAGGCTGATGTCTCGAGAAAGAATGTAGAGAAGCGATAAGGTTGGCAAAATGAAGAGTCTCTACAACGAGCGTCCAAGTACTGGCAAGAGCGCTTATGGAAAGAAAGCTTTTTGATTCTAAATTTCGTCAGATTTATGAATGAATTAATAAGGAGTTTGATATTTAATAATATATTAATCCACATGCAGGAGAACAGGTCAGAAGAGAACGAGGAGGTAGCTTTGCATCTATTCAGAAAAGGTACATCACACTAAGAGTAATGATTGAAGAAACAAGCAAGAAAAATGAAGAGACTGTCGAGGATGTCGAGGTCACTGAATGTCTTGATGAGCTAGGAGGTCTCTACCTGCGCAAATTAGTGATGCTTCTCAAACAAGATTACAACTTTAACCTTGAAAGTAAGCATCCGACTATCCAGATAAAGAAATCTATTACTTCATGCCCAGAGGACGTATTTGGGTGAACTGTGGTATTGACCCCATCAGTTAAGATCTTCGGGTACGAAGCGAAGATTGGTAAAAGGGAGACCTTATCATTCGCGGGAAAGAGCTGGGAGTGTCTCTAGTGCACCGACTTATGTCATTCGAAAACATGAATGCAGGCTAGGAGAAAGATAGAACCTGTGCTGATTAAATGGCTTAGCGCTCTAAGTGCAGAAGAACCAAAGAGCGACGCATTGGACACATCATTGATAAAGTTATCGAATGGCGCAAGTACTATTCAGGAGTCATCAATGACAGTAACCAACAGATCAAATACTCCCTGGAAGATGCTGCGAGGGAGGTCAAAATATCAAAAAAAAGCCTTGACGATTATCTGTTTCAGATTCGATTTGGACATCGTTACGGTTTCAATTTCAATGAACACTACAACGATAAGGTCGGTGTACTTAGAGACTTTGTTCGTCAGAGGAAGAAGGTCGACAAAACTGAGGTTAAAAGTCGCAAAATGAAGCAGTTCACCGGATAATAGGAGTGATTTGTGATTTGATTTATTTGATAAGAAATTTAAATGTCTGGAGCCTAAAGAACTACTAAAATATAAAACGACCACGCAGATTAAGAAATTGCAGTTGAGGGATCCTCCATCAGCTCAAAATCAGACGCCAACGAAGACGAGTTTGCCAGCAGAGGTGCATATTTACTCATTCAGAACCCATCCGCCAAAACGATCCCACCTCCTATGATTAGGTCAAGCAGCTAGCAGTTGAGGGCGCCTATGAACCTGCTCAATATGCCAATCTTCCTGTTAGCGGATAACTTAAATAGCTTTTCAAGACCATTCAAAGGTATGAACAATCTGACTCAGATACACTCCAGTCCTCACAGAACTCGATACCAAGTTAAAAGCTTTCGTTCCTGAGTACATTCCTGCCATTGGTGAGGTGGACGCCTTTCTGAAGATGCCTCGACCTGATGGTCAGCCATAGACAATGGGCCTATATGTCCTGGTAAACCCGTGAATAATTCAGGATGAACCCTGCCTCAATCAATCAGATAAGGCAAAAATTGATCTTGACTTGATTAATCGAGGCAAAGTGTACGGAGGAGGCAAGTATACAAAGGTCCATGCCATTGAAAGTGCATAAAAGAATCCTAAACAAATCCTCCAATGGATCAACTCTGTTGCAGATATCCAGAAGAACAAGCAACCTCCTTCTGTTGGATACTCAAAGAGCATGCCTGACATTGATTCCCTCATGCAGGTCTGGCCAGCAGAAGTTGAAGAACTACTAAGCGACATGAAAGCTCCAAGCGAAGAGATTGACTTGTCTTTAGCTGACTACAGTCGAGTGGCCTGTAACATTTTGGACATTCCCGTTCACCCTGGCATCAATAATTCGGTGGTGTAATCACTCCACGTAATGTTCACTCTCTACTCTGCCTTCAAGGAGAACCAGCACTTTCAAATAAATCAAGAGAATGAGTCTTATATGGATGGCCACCGTTGATTCCTTCATCTGTCATCAAACATTGCTTAGCTATTAGTTTCATTTTTTTTGGAACTCAGTCCATACTTTTCAATTTATTATTGATTCAAAAGCATATGCAGTCTGAGCATAGTAGTTCACTAAAAGCAGGAAGCACCAAGAACAAGCAGTCTCAGAAAGGAGGAATCACCTCCCATGTCAGGTATTCACATTATCATTCAGCAAGAAAGGCTTTAGAGGGCTCAAGGCGCCTATGAGTGGAACAAAAACCAGTCAGTCAGAAATGGACAGTAACGTTGTTGTGGTCGACGGTAAAGTTCGAACTCCCAAGCCGTATCTTTACCCTTAACCTTAGTCTCATAACAAAAGCCTACAAGTAGTACACTGAAGAATATTTGAAACTGCTTGAGCAACAACAATAATAAGAACGCAAAGCTCGAGAGCAGAATGAAGTAAAAGTGAAAAGCTCTCTTAATTCCCAAGTACGCCATGGTTGATTCAGAACGATTCGTAAATGAAAAACAGCAGTTCAATGAACCAAGAAAGAAGCTTCATGTCAAGTAGTAAATCAGAAGTGGACTCCGAACCTGAAGTCAAGCGATAAAAACAAGGAGGAAAAGCTAAAGATAACAAAGATCTCACTGTCGAAGATTTGGAAAAAAATGTCACAATCCTTCTAGAATAGACCCCGACAATCTTTACTTTTTATCTTCCCTCTACTTCGTACAGCAAGGAAAGCACTGACATCAGGAAGAAAAATCAGTAGTATGAAGAATACAAGCAAAAATTAGTTGGCAGCGACAATTTTATTCCGAGACCTGTTCAGACATTCAATTTCCAATATAAAATGATAGCTGAAACTGTTGAGAAAATGCCTTCGAATGACGTGGGTGTATTTGCTTCTAGCTGGGATATTGAGGATCAGCTCAAACTTGAAAAGAAGGGAGAATATGAAATTCTAGGATAGGAAATCAAGAAGAATGTTGACAAAGAGTTCAATCTTTTCCTGACCAATCCCTTCAGCTCATTACCTCTTCAAAAGCAAGCTATTGATATCCATTCACGCTATGAAGTTCCAGGAGCTGCCTAGTATCTGATCAAGGACAAAGATGACAAAAGGACAAGAAGCAAAAAACCCGGAATGAGTAATCCAACTGGCTCAGGAATGGCTCAACCATCAACAACCAACATCAATAAAATGGCTACTGAAACTAATAAAGGGCACGATTCAAGTAAACGCCAAGAGAGCTCTCAACAAAGCAACAAGAGGAATGTGAGAAATGCTCAGCTTCAAATTGAGATTAAACAAGAACAGGAAAGAATATAATAGGAAGAAAGAACTTTTTTAAATGGGCTGATGAAAAAGGCCAGATAGCTACCTTCATAAAATGAAAGAAAGCTAATGGCCAATGAAAACCTTGAAAGAATGCTCAAATACATAGATAGAATTCTCAACAGTCAAACCTTCCATAAAGAATACATAGCTTATCGAAACTATCCTGAGGTTTAATTCATCAAGAAAACTCCTGAAGATTAGATTCTAGGATTCACAAAGAAGAAAAAATAAGAAAAACAAGAGGTCAACAAAGAAGCACTTCATTACTTGTTTACTTTCTCTTCAAAATAGTTCTAAGGTTACTCGGTCACAAGCGCTGATTGGAACCCTGTCAATAAAGATCTCTTAGCTGTCACTTATGAGTACTGTGGATAGGAAGAAAAATCGGGAAAAAGAGGCTTGTTGATGTTCTGGACTCTCAAAAATCCAGCATTTCCTGAAAAAATATTTTTCAATGACTCTAGAATCACTGCATGTAAATTTAGTCTTGAAAATCCAAATCTGATTGCTTGTGGAACTCATGATGGCGTCATCTTGGTTTATGATATTCGTAAGAAAGACAATGCTCCTATTGCTGAGAACAAATAGAGTCTTGATAAGCACACCAACTCAGTCTGGGACATTCAATGGATCAGCAAAGGTAAGGGAAACAAAGGTTAAAGTTTGGTCAGCATTTCAGCTGATGGTCGCATTACTGAATGGTCCATGAAGAAAGGCCTTGAGTACACAGATTTAATGTTGCTGAGGCGTATCCCTCAATCTAACAAGAAAGATTCAACTGAAAACATGAACTTTAGATTCGCTAGTGGTCTGTCATTTTAATTTTTGAAAGGGGAGTCATCAATGTATTTAGCCACGACTGAAGAAGGAGTAATTTATCGTTGCTCTAAAAGCTACACTCAGCAATATCTTTAGATATACTCAGGCCACAATGGACCAATCTATAAAGTGAGAGCTAATCCTTTCTTTTATGATATTTTCCTGACTTGTTCAGCAGATTGGAGCTGCAAATTATGGAACTGGAGGCGAGATTCTCCCTTGAATTCATTCCAAAGTCTTGACCTATATGATGAGGTCATTGATATTGAATGGAGCCCCAATTAATCAACCGTATTTGCCTCTGTCTGCAAAGATGGAAGGCTGTAGCTTTGGTATCATTTTTGATATTCAGGGACCTTGAGAAGAAGAATATGTTAGACCCTATTTGCACTGTCCGGTAGAGAAACAAAACAAAGATGGCTGCCAAAACGATGGTCCGCTTTTGCAAAGGAGACCCAGTTTTGGTGACAGGCGACATTAATGGTGAAATTGACGTATACAGACTAAACCGTACAAATTGTTTGATTTAGGCGAATAGACAACTTTCGAGTTCAATGAGCAGAGATAGAAGTTGACGAATCTACTTTATCCAAACGGATACATGTTATCGGCTCCAGTGGAAGAGTCAAAGGAGTCTTAATAATAGAAAAATGAGAGTGATAAATGATAGTCTTCTGAAATAAATTTTTATTATTAAATTAGTTTAGTCTTGCAATCTAACGATGACTTATTATATACAAAATAAAATGGAGAGAAGGTTGAGGAATGTGCTGCTCTAGAAGGAAAATGACCACAAAAATGTTAATAAGAAGGACTGCTACGATGATAAAATCGACAGGCTCCTTAAAATCAAAAAAATCAATCATCATTAAGAACACAAGCACATCAAAAATAACAAAGACATCAAAAACCAGTATCGATCCTTTGATGTCAAGAATATCAAAGCATAGCTTAAACCACTCTCAGAAACTCTTAACAACACCCAACAATACTGCCAGCTCTATGCCAAAGAGATTCTCGAAAGCAATGAACAGAACATCTAAACTTACGGATCTTTCTTGAGCAACCATGATATTGACAAAAGCCTCAGAGCTAGAATGCTTGACTGGATGATTGAAGTCACCTCCTCTTACAAGTTCACTCCCAAGACCTATTTCACTGGGGTTCAGATCATGGATAGATACTTCAAGGCTGAAGACCAAAGACTGCCAATTACAAAGCTTCACATCACTGGAGTTGTATCTATGTTGATCGCTACAAAAATGGATGAAGTCTACCCTCTGAAAATCAAGACTGTTTACGACAAGATAGTTCATAAAAAAATTGACAAGAGATAAATCATCGACATGGAGGCTAGAATATCTGAAAAATTAGATTTTGTCCTTAATGCATGGTCATTTTATGACCTGGCTCTTCTCAAGCTTCACGAAAATTGGCATATCAAAAACGAAGAAGCCATCAAGGACATTGAAGAATTATGTAATTTGATTGGCAAGTTTATTGTCTTCAATTATGAGCTTTATGGTCATTACCCCATCAATGTCTTGGCTGAAGCCCTATTGAGAGCAGCTTGCAGGATATACGGTCATGAAAAATCAAGGCTTACCATGGGTGACCGCGAAGGATTCGAGACCAATCGAGATCAGCATGCCTGTATTGAGCTTATTTTGGATTCTATTCGTAGTTTCAAAGGCAATCACCGCAGTCTTGGCAACATTTATAAGTTTGCAAATTAGTCTGCTCTGCTGAGAGTTCAGTAATACCTCAAGCAATCTTGATATTTGATAGTGTTATTTGCCTCAAACAATACTATGACAAACAATATTGACTATATCTATCATTCGTCGTTATCCCAATTCTTGTTTTGCTGCATCTTAGGACCTCCAGCAGGCTTGGCCACGATGATTTGGTCAACCTTAAGAATGGTGATGGCAGCTTCGGAAGCCAATCTGATGGCCCATTCCTTGGTCTGTTTGTGATCGTATATGCCTAAAGTTTTAATGTCTTCGGCTTCTCCTGTGAGAATGTTCAATCCCTTAGCAACATCACCGCTGTTCGCAGCAATCATCTTGGCCAAAAATTAGTTGGAGTTGATACCACAGTTTTCTGCCAAAATTCTGGGGAAGACTTCGAAGGCTTTAGCAAATCGACTGAAACTGTACTGGTCAAGACCGGTGAGTTTCTTGCTCTCATTTTCTAATCTAATACTGAGAATCTAAATAAATATTTTTTTACTGCTTCAGTGCTGCCTCCTCCAGGAACAAAGTCACTGTATCTGATCATAGATCTGAAAACATGGACACCATCATCGATAGCTCTTTCAATGTCTTCCAAAATGTTTGTGGTGCTGCCTCTTAGGATGATAGTCGAGAGCTTGCAGTCTTCAGTTTATCTCTTGAAAATAACGACCTTCTCAGATGCAATTTCTTCAACACCAACATCGTCAGAGGTTCCGACTTCTTCAGGAGTAGGGGCTTCCAACTTGGAAAGAATTGTGGCTCTCACAGCTCTTGCAACTCTTCTGAGCTCAAATTTTGAGAGAATTCTCACCACCATCATTTTGTACTTGTCAAGGAAATGAAGGACGATATCACTGATTGTGCCTCCAGTCACAACGACATTGATGTTAGCATTAACCAGTTTTTGAACAAACTTTTCAGCAAGCTCTTCTTCTCCCCTTGAGTAGTTGAGCAGCTCAGTGGCATTTTGGATAAGGACAGTTCCCTTGGTTTCAGCGTACATGGTGTCAAGAGGGCAACTGTAGATAGCAATTCTTGGCTTGATCATTCTGTCGATTGAACCTTCAACACTTCTTTTGATGAGGAATCCTCTGACCAAGGTGGAATCCTCAATGGCTGAGCCCAAAATATGAACAACTCTGATGTTATCAATGTCAAAGTTCTTGGGATTGTCAGGGGTGCTGTTAATGCAAGCTCTGGCGACGATGTCAGCCATGAACTTGGAATAATTTGGGACCTTTGAAGAGACTGAAGCAAGAATTGCCTTGCTGACTTGGACGTGATCTCTAACATCTTCAACCTTGAAGGCGATCAGGCGTTCTTCGTTAAGGAAGGTGAGAGCCTTTTTCATGGCTTACTCGTATCCAGTGACAATTTGTGAGGGATGAAGTCCCATTCTGATGAGATTTTCTGCATGACTGAGGAGCTCTCCAGCGAATGTGACTACAAAGTTGGTTGCATCACCACACTCTTCTTCTTGCATTTTGCATGCCATCACAAGCATCTTGGCAGCTGGGTGCTGAACTTCCAACTGAATAAGGCACAAAATACTTCTTTGAGGATGGTAGCTGCATCCGAAGTAACGTAAGTCTTATCGATATGGTTGACCACCATTTTCTTGAGACCTACATAATTTAAAAAGATTTAAAAATGGCAAAAGATTCAGCTTGCCTTTCTAAAGCCTCTAAAGATGATAGAACACTCAGAAGGTCGCATTGAATCTTTTGCTGGTACTGTGAGCTTACCGAAGGGTCCGAGAGATCTTTTGATTTTGGCGCTGATCTCTTTGCAGGCATTGATGTTTTTGAGGATAACTTCTTCGAGACCGGTGAAGTGTTTATGTCCCTGAATGAATGACTGCATACCTCTTTGAGAAGGTTGTTGAAGCCGTAGGAGGTGTCGAGCATGTGGTTAATCTTATGTTGTAAATTATAAAAAGATTTAAATCGTTGAGAAGGTATATATCTTATGGAAGGTTCTTATTTATAGTTATTTCGATTAGATGAATATCCGAATCAAATTTTACTAATCTTAAGCTTGCCCCCAACATCCAAATCTTTCACCATTACCTTGAACTCCTCGTATGAAATCTTGCCATCGTAATCCTAACTCACACCAAAAGTACCAAATCGGCTTTGATTATTGTACGATCCACTAGCTGCTGCAACTGGAGGTCAGTCAGGTTGTTACCCACCATCATCTTCAAAACCGTGAAGAGCTCTCCGTTAGTTATGAAACCATCTTCGTCGATATCGTAAATCTTGAATGCAAATCGGAGCTTGTGTTCTTCATCTGTGCCGTAAAGAGATGCCAATCCTGAATGAGAAATCGCATACCCGACAAGAATTCACTGAATGATATTTTTCCGTTTTTATCTTTGTCGAAGATGGAGATGACTCGCTTGACGAGAGGGTTTTGGTTAAGTTCTGGCACATTAAAGATTTCGTCAGGGTCCAGGTCACCAGAATTATCCTAGTCGATTTGTTTGAAGCGAGCGTACAACTTCTGGATTTCTTTTTCACTGAACTGGCTTGGAAATTATGTGTTACCCATATAAAATAACTATAAATCCACCTGAGGTAGTTTAACTAATAAATCTCATATTCTCAAAAATAAGGATTGATATATACAATCTAACAACAATTACTCTTTTGACTCCCTTATCTATATTTTATACATTCAATGCATCATCGGAAGGGTAACTTTGAATAATACAAAATTCGTAAAAAGGTTTTCGATGAGCCATAAGAGGTCTAAGACGAAGATCCTCCCTATGAAAGAAACTATACCAACAAGCCCCACAGATCCAGAAACGAGCCTACAAAAAACTTCAAAAAACCCCAGAAAAAATAATGGTTTGAGGGTCTGAGCAATTTCACGGCGAAAGGAGCCTATCGATAAACTAACTTGAAAAACCCATTTATTAATAAAAAGTTTAACGAGTAAGAAAAAAGTCAAATGAATCCTCCCAAAAATCAAGCTCAAATAGACAAACCAGAATTTGCTGATCTAAAATAAAGACTTGATAAGGAGATCTAAAATTATAGCAAAAACGGGCCTATTGAGTTAGCAGATCATTAAGAGAATAATAAAAGTTATCAACCAGAAGTGTTCAAGAATAGTATTGTCAACCAATCTGAAGATTTATCGATTCATATGAAAAAATAGTCAAATAGAGGAGAGTAATACAGTAAAAAAAGATCTAAACCAGTCCAGAAAAGAGAAGACGAGAAACAACCTTCGTCTGGTGATACTTCTTCAGTCTGGGTTGATGACGAGCAAAACTAAAGCAATGTTTCAACGACAAATATTCTAAAAAGCATAAACGATGATAATTCCCCAGTCAAATTAAATCCTAAAGAAAAAGCACATAAAAAGATAGAGGTGTCAAGTATCAACCATAAATTCTAAACAATAGAAGCTCGTACAGCAGCTAAGCAAAAAGATTAATCATCTCATTCTCTATCCTAATGTGCCGCATAAAGATATGACTCTTTGCTTGGCAATCATTAAAAAAAATAGACATTCCCTTCTGATTTGTTGAATGAAGACTTCGAAAATGAAGCTAACTTCAAAGAGAAAAAAATAGAATAGTAACCACTAATACCACTATAGCAACTGAAGAATAATATTTAGTCAATCCAGCAAGGTAAATGGCTCAAAGTGAGCCTATAATTTGAAGCCTACGAGAATATTCTTGAGCTCAAAATAAAGTAAGTCTAACTGACCAAATTATCAGTTGTTGTCCACATATCAAATAATGGGAAAACATCTATCCTCAATTACCCCGATTTTTCTCAAGAATAAATTGAAAAAAATATTTCTTTCATCACCACCAGCTATTATTTCCCTAAAATTTTAGGAACCCAACTCTAAGATTTTCCTAACTCAGTGGAAGGTGATTAATCATACGATATGGCCAAGCCTTGCAGTAAAGCTGATCTTGATATATGCAAAGTGAAAGGGGTCGAAGCTGAGCTGGAGAAAGGAGATATTGACAAGAGTGTCATAATTGTGAGATCAGTGGAAGTCAGCTGTATGGAATGCTAGACTGTCAACAAGATAATGATAGTTCAAAGCAACAATGCAATTATAAGTTCATGTCGCGCATGCTCGACCAAGATGGAAGGTAAAATAACTGCCTTAAAATTGAGAAGCGAATGATCTTGATTTAACCAATTATTCTTAAAGACATTCATGTCCTCGTTAAGCAGTCATTAGAT
>Ga0100379_10001141_pt1 | contig 27135 bp, 28 predicted proteins | sample CryGeymeta201503_FD_80418 | JGI IMG/M metagenome (GOLD analysis project Ga0100379, IMG submission 80418) | Groundwater microbial communities from Crystal Geyser aquifers in Utah, USA - Crystal Geyser metaG 2015-03 | ecosystem: Environmental > Aquatic > Deep subsurface > Groundwater | place...
AAAAATCAAACAGGTAATGCAGAGATATCTTGATAATGATAAGGTTGAAGCACTGGCGTTCGACTTCATCCACTTTTACGGGAACCATAAAACATATGTATGGAGTCCGGGCTGGTATAGAAGGGAAGTTCGTGCAATAAAAAACACTATAAGGGCATATTCACCTGATGGTCTTTTTTTTGTCGTCCTTGAATCAAATAAGAAAGGACGTTATCCAAATGCAGCACTTGTTAATGCTAAAATCTATCATTACGGATGGGTTAGGAGCGAGGAAAAGATGGATGAAAAACTTAAAAGGGTTGGGAGATATTGGAATAGCACACACTCCGAGATTGATTATTCCCAGATAGACCCCGGCATTTTAAAAGAATTCAAAGGGACACATCCTGCAATAATGAAAGACTGTTTGCCAAAGGATGTGAACTCAATTTTTAAGGCAGACCCAACCCATGTTTTGACAAGAAGAGAAAAGAAACACCGCCTGGCGCTCAGGCTTGAAAAGATTTTTGGCATTGATCTGAGCAAAAAACATTTCAGTTCAGTAAGAAATTAAATTTTCTATTCCCCTTTTAAGGTGTAACATTTGGTTGATAAACCTGATTTATGCTAAATTATATTGAATTATGAATTCAGATATATCTGAAATTTTAAAGAGAAAAACTTCAACCTGGCGGGATGATGTTTCTATCCTCTGGCAGCTTTCAAAAACCTATATATGGAGACTTATTGCTGCCCTTCTTTGCGGTCTGGTCTTATCAGGCATTAATGGAGCCATTGCATGGGCTATTAAGCCTGCATTGGACTCTATTTTTGTTGAAAAATCAGCAGGTTTTTTAATTCTGCTGCCGTTTGGAATAATAATCCTTTTTTTGATGCGCGGTGTGTTCACGTATTTAACTAACTATTTAATGAGTTCCATTGGCGCAAAAATAGTGAGGTCATTAAGACAGGGGATATATGATAAACTCCTCACGCTGCCCATCTCTTTTTATAACAGGACATCAAGTGGTTCTGTGGTATCAAAAGTGCTCAATGATGTAGGGATGCTAAATCAAATAGTAGCATACACCGTTAAGGACTTTTTTGTTGAGGGTGGCACGGTGATCGTGCTTGCTGCTGTGGCGATCTCAAGAAGATGGGATCTCGCTCTTCTGTCATTTATTGTAATACCGCTTATCATTTACAGCATCGGAAGGCTTGGGAGGAGAATGAAAAGAACGAGCATGAATACGAGAAGGCTAATATCAAAGGTGACAACAATACTTCATGAAAGTCTCCAGGGAATAAAGATCATCAAGGCATTCACAATGGAAAAAGAGATGGCTCACAGGCAGGAAGAGGCCCTGGCAGAACATTATAGAAATGTTATGAGAGAGACAAGGATAAACGAATTTTCGTCATTAATAGCAGAGATTTTGGGGGGTATTGGTGTAGCAATAATCCTGTTTTACGGAGGCCATCTTGTAATCTCAGAGGAGATTTCAGCAGGTGCATTTTTCTCATTTATTGTAGCAATATTAATGATTTATACACCACTTAAAAGGTTAAGCAGGGTTCATAATAATTTCCAGCAGGCAAGGACTGTTATCGAAAGAATCAGGGAAATCGTCCTTGTTGAGCCGGAAAGGCATGGCAGGATTGAGAAAGAGATCGAAGGTCAAATTGTTTTTGATAATGTCTCATTCCGGTATCCATCGGCACAGGATTATACCATTAGGGATATAAATCTCGAAATCAGGCGGGGCGAACTCACAGCGCTGGTGGGCTACAGCGGTGCAGGGAAAAGCACGCTTGCAGACCTTGTAGCGGGTTTCTGGTATCCTGCTGAAGGTGATATCCTGATTGATGGTGTTAACATTAAAGATTTATCCCTTGAATCCCTTAGAAAAGGCCTCGGCGTGGTTACTCAGGATATAGTGTTGTTTGACGATACGATCAAGGCAAATATCCTTTTCGGCAGGCCTTCTGCCACTGACGCAGAGGTAATAGAGGCTGCAAAAGCAGCATATGCACATGAATTTATTATGGAACTCCCGGAAGGTTATGAGGCAAAGATAGGTGAAAGGGGTGCAAGACTTTCTGGTGGGCAGAAGCAGAGAATTGCTATCGCAAGGGCAATCTTGAGGAATCCGTCAATTCTGATTCTCGATGAGGCAACATCTTCCCTTGATGTAGAATCAGAACAAAATGTTCAGAAGGCACTGGAAAGACTGATGGCGGGAAGAACCACTATTGTAATAGCGCACAGTCTATCAACAGTAAAAAAGGCAACAAGGATTGTTGTTATGAGCGGAGGAAGGATAATCCAGCAGGGTAGACATGAAGACCTTCTTTTGCAGAGTGGACTTTATCAGGAACTGTACAATATGCAGTTTGTAAGCAAAGAGTCTAACTCTCCTTCGGTTTCTGCTTAACAATAATCTGCTTTTTCAAAGGGAAAAGGGGTTACTATGCGAGGGTACATAAAGGAATCCAGAATGATATTTTCTAAACCTTAAAAAGACTGGTTCAATGGAGGTCTCATGCATATTGGAATTATTGGAACAGGATATGTGGGGCTTGTTACAGGAGCTTGTTTTGCTGAATTTGGCCTGTTTGTAACATGCGTTGATAAGGATGAAAAAAAGATAAAATCGTTGGAAAAAGGGCTTATCCCTTTTTATGAGCCCGGGCTCGACGAGCTTGTTAAGAGGAATATTAAACAGGGCAGGCTCAAATTTACGACTAAGATAGCGAAGGCTGTTGAATCCCTCGTAATATTTATAGCAGTAGGTACCCCCCGGAGAGGAGATGGCTCTGCTGACATGAAATATGTGGAAGAGGTTGCAAGAGAAATTGCCGGGCATTTGGACGGCTATAAGGTAATTGTTACAAAGAGCACAGTGCCTGTGGGCACAGGTGAAAAGTTAAGAGAGATAATTTCGAAACAATTAAAAGCTAAGAGCTATCAGCTATCAGCTATCAACTTTGACATAGTCTCAAACCCTGAATTTCTCAGGGAAGGCTCTGCAATAGAGGATTTTATGAGACCTAACAGGGTCGTGATAGGTGCGAAAAGCCAGCAGGCAGTTGCAATAATGAAAGACCTTTATAAACCACTTTATCTTATCGAAACACCTTTTGTCATAACTAACAATGAGACAGCAGAGCTGATAAAGTATGCCTCCAACTCTTTTCTTGCAGCAAAGATTTCTTTTATCAATGAGATGGCGAATCTTTGTGAGAAAGTCGGTGCAGATGTTCATATGGTTGCAAAGGGCATGGGTCTTGACCCCAGGATTGGTCCAAAATTCCTCCACCCGGGTCCTGGTTATGGTGGTTCCTGTCTTCCTAAGGATACAAACGCTCTTTTGAAAATGGCTGAAGAAAATAACGTTAGGCTTGGCATTGTTGAGGCTTCAGTTAAGACCAATGAAAAACAAAAGGAATTTATGGTCAAGAAAATTAAGGATGCAATAGGTATGCTTGAAGGCAAAACAATTGCGATCTTGGGCCTTTCATTCAAGCCAAATACAGACGATATCCGTGATGCCCCTTCTCTTTATATTATTAAGAGCCTTCTAAAAGGGAAGGCAAATATCAGGGTATATGACCCGGTTGTCAGGAGCCTGGAGCTAATAGCCAAGAGCAAAGAGTTAATAGCAAACGACTCTACGCTCCCTGCTCTGAGCTCTAAGCTAATAACATACTGCAAAGACGCATATGACGCTGCTAAAGGTGCTGATGCGCTTGTGATCGTTACCGAATGGAACCAGTTTAGAAACCTCGATCTTGATAGAATCAAAAAACTCCTTAAGGGATCTTATTTCTTTGATTTGAGGAATATATATGAACCGCAGAGGCTTAAAGAGAAAGGGTTTAGATATTTTTGTGTGGGCAGGGCATAGAAAATGTTAAAATTAAGCTATGAAGGTTGTATGCCAGAACAGAAAGGCATATCACGATTACCATATTGATGAGGCAATAGAGTCTGGTATTGCCCTGTTAGGTACGGAAGTCAAATCCCTCAGAGAAGGCAAGGCTAACCTGAAAGACAGTTATGTAATTATAAAAGGGGGAGAGGTTTTTCTCCTGAACTGTCATATCAGCCCTTACAGCCATGGTAATATCATGAACCATGACCCTTTGAGGACACGGAAACTCCTCCTGCACAAGAAAGAGATAAGCAGGCTGGCCGGTAAAGTTATTGCCAAGGGATATACATTAATACCGCTAAAGCTGTATTTTAAGGATTCTTTTGCGAAGGTCGAGATCGGGCTTGCAAAAGGCAAGAAACTTTTTGAAAAAAGGGAGAAAATAAAAGAACGGGAGGCAAAGAGGACGATAGAACGTGTGATGAAGAGTAGATAAATATGTTATAATTATCATAATCTTTCAGTCGGGGGCGAAAGGGCTCGACGGGGGTTATGAGGCTCAGGTTGCATGTCGTGGTTCCGTCACCACGTAAAAAGGCGGAAACAAACACAAAAGCCAATAACGAACTGGCACTCGCTGCTTAATTAAATAAGCAGCACGCTGCCCTGAAATTGTCTGTGTTTCAGGGGCAAGCGTCATTAAGCAGGCTGGCCTTAGGTCTTTCTCCTGAACCTGAGGTAAGATTAAAAGAGATGGGATGATAAAAAGCCCGCCTGCTGGCGGTTTATCATCCGAGATTTAAAAAGCAGGATAAGCATGTAGAAGCCTGAGAGTAGTACTTTCGGACGCGGGTTCAATTCCCGCCGCCTCCACCAAATTTTTATTATATTTCAATAAGTTTTATTTTATAACTTTACATAATAACCATCACCTCAAGTATTATTAATATTTTTTATATATTTATTAATACAACATTTTTGCAAATTCTATATAATTAACCAATAAAGACAAGAATTGTGAGGAGGTGCTAATAATGGCTAAACCTATTAAGGAGACGCCTATTTTGTTTGGTAAGGATGCTGATCGCTTCGAATCCGAGATTAAAAAGAACGAAAGCAGGAAGGTATCTGAAAAGGAATATAAAAGAGCCATTAGCATTTTTAGTAAGGTTAGAGAGAAGAATAAAGCTTCTTTTTGATTCATGCTTGAAAATCTCAACCATAAGGGATAGCATCTTCTACGGTGTTATCCCTTTTTTTATCCTGTCCGGTATACAAAAACTATACATTGAGATTCAGCTTTCCCCAGCCAATATTGAATTGCAATTAGCAATGCATATTGGTATGATATCTTCACCATTATGGGCAAAAAAAATAATTTTGTAAGCATAATAGCACTTGGCAACTTTAACCCGGCTATCTTAACGCCGCCATTCCTTTTTGAAAAATGCAACTTCTGGAGTGAGGCAACGCCGAAGGGCCAAACCACTCCAGTTGTTTCATCTCTTGAGTTTGATAATGTTCATTTTATCATGGAACTGGAGAAGTTCCAGATTATGGAGAAAAACCCGTCCGATTTCAGTTCTACCTCTATAGTGAAGCTTATGCTAAATTATCTGGAAGTTTTGGCTTTCACACCAGTCTATGTTGTCGGTTTGAATTTCAATATTGATTTAGAAACTGACCCAGCCAAAGCCATAGATAAGCTCAACAATAAGGAACTCATTCTTGAAGTTTTTGATGCAAGAGAGATCGTTTATGATTCGAAGATCATATTTTCCAAGGCTTCCTTGAATTATATTTCTTGGGATATAATAAAAAAAGAGGATCTTATTAAAAGAATGACAATAAATTTTAACAAAGATATATTCAAAATCAACTACAACATTGAAAAAAGAGATGTTGAAAGTGATAGAAGCAAGATTAATGAAATGAATAAGATTTTGCCAGCTTTGAATTCAAATTTTGAAAAAATCATTGGAGAAATATTTCAGTGACACCGGCAGTTATTGAAGAAACTTCTACAACCTCGGGGCCTGTTATTCCTCTTTCGAAAAATACTGTTGCTATTGATAAATTTAATGACGAAAGCTTCTCAAGAAACTATAACGATAGACTGTTAGGTCTCTATGAACTTTGGACTAATAGCATGATGGCAGGCGAGAAGCCTAAAACGTTATATCGTGTTCCCAGGACGCAATTCATTGATTTGCGTCCTGGGAAAAAAGAACAAGACACAACAATCTATTTATCTTTCCAGCTTTCTCAATGGAACAACAAGCATATACAAAGCATTGCACGTATTCATGAATCCGTTTTACTGCTAAATGGTTTGTGGGGCCTTGCGGCTCAGCAATATGAGACCGAAAAAGAACTTTTCATCAGAGAAAATGCACTCAGGGTAGCTATTAATTATGCCTATAAATTTATAAAACAGATTTTTGCTCATGCTGAAATAAGAGATGAACTATACATAGACCCTGAAGAACCTGAATATAAGTTCTTGAACATAACAATTACTCCCAAGAGTGTTTCGGAGTCTGATATACCTCATCTTCTGGAAGGATTTGACAAGCTCCAAGACCTGTTCTTGGCAACTTTGGATAGAAAGTATACCTCTATGGTAACTTTCCATCTGGACATTCCCTAAATGATTGAACCTTTAGGATATCTCGACTTCGCAAAAGAAATTCTGGACAGCATCCCTATTACTGAAATAAAAATTCGAACTGCTGTGAACAGGGCATATTATGCTGTCTACTTATATGCTGCGGATAAATATTCCCAAGCAAAGGGAAATGATCCATCTATAGAAGCCATCATAAGAAGCCATGCAAGATTTATCAAAGAATTAAAATTAGAAGCGAGTCAACCATTACAAACATTAGGGAACCAACTGAATGACTTAAAACAGGATAGAGAAAAAGCAGATTACGAATATAGAGCAAATGTTTCAAAAAATTCAGCCCAAAAAAGCTATTTTCAAGCCCTTCATATTAAGCAAACCGTTGATACCGCATTCAGTTCCTTCATCGGGTAAATCTATTCCTACAGACACCTATTTTCTTTTCCATCCTTCGTTTCCCGGTGTAAACGCCAGTGAGTGATACTGCTTAAAAATTTTAAATAAAAGGGAATAAGCATCTCTTGCAGTGTTATCCCCTTCTTTTTCCTATCGACAGGGGAATGCCGTGCATCATGCCCGCTCTTATTTCAGCTTTAGATTGACGCAACAGGTATCATGCACGGCACACGGCATTTATCCGTATCCGTTCCAGCTTACCATTGCCTGTTCATGCTGTTTGCATAATTGCCGCAACCATCACGATAGGCAATCGTAAGCTTCCACTTCTTAACGACACTAAGGAAGGGTGACAGCAAGGAGTGCGCCAGCCCTCCCCAGCCAGCCCATCCGCCCCTCTGTCCCCCCCTCCCGCGCCTTCACCATTCGCAGTCTTCGTTAGATGAGAAAAATCAAAAAACAGTAAATAGAAAAATTCTGCTATATTATAATTCGGTAAGATAATTCATAAATTATTTCAGAATTCTCTGGTATGTAATTACTGGAGGGGGTTAGATGCCAAAACAAGAACCCGGATATGGCCCGGAAAATCCGCATCCTTTAAGCACAAGGAAGACGGAGCTTATTTGGGAAGGGAAGTATGATGAGTATGGCAACCGGCGGGAGGTGGATATTGCCAGGTGTGCCATGCCTATGCAGAAGATTGAGACGATTGATGAACCCGCCAGCCGCTTAAAACCCCTCGATTTATTCGACTCAGAAAAAGCCCACAAAGACGATTTCAGGAACATGCTCATTTGGGGCGACAACAAGCTCGTCATGGCAAGCCTGCTCAAAGACTTCAAAGGTAAGATTGACCTTATATGCATAGACCCGCCCTTTGATGTTGGCGCTGATTTCACAATGGATATCCCAATTGGAGACAGCAAAGAAACCTTAGGGAAAGACCAGTCTACCCTTGAGATGGTGGCGTATCGTGATATGTGGGGGAAGGGCACTGACAGCTATTTGCACATGATGTATGAGCGACTGGTATTAATGAAAGAATTACTGAGTGAGACGGGAAGTATTTATGTCCATTGTGATTGGAGGGTAAATAGCCATTTAAGATTGATTCTGGATGAGATTTTTGGGCGTCATAACTTTAGGAATGAAATCGTATGGCAAAAGATTCGTTCATCTAAAGGGCAAAGTAAATCTTTCGGGAATGTTCTCGACACCATCTATTTTTATTCAAAAACCGAATCATCTTTATTTAATAAACAATATGTCCCTCTTGCAGAAGAACGTCTCGAAAAACATTACAAGTATTTTGATGAAATCTCTGAAAAAAATTATCAGCTCTGCGACTTTACTCAAAAAGGGCAAGGTCCGAGTAGAGTATTTGGAGACAAAGGCGAGATAGCTCCGCCAGCAGGTAAGCATTGGATCTGGTCACAAGAGAAAATTGACGAAGGAATTAAAAAAGGGTTGATTGTATTTACCTCTGGTAAAATGCCCCAGCTGAGGAGCATAGAAAAGTTGTCCTTGAATTCTATAGAGCGGAAGTCTTGCAGAACTCAAGCTCCCCGCTCATTCACGGCAGAAAAGGTTCTGCTCTGTGTCATGTGGACAGCATTGACGGGCTTTTTACCCGCGAGGAGTTGAGGGCTGTTGCCAAAGCCGCAAAAGAAGCAGGCGCAAAAGAGCTTCATTGCCTTGCGTGGGAATTTGAGATGGACTTGAAACTTCTCTGCCACGAGATTGAGCATGCAGACATTTAACAGATACCCTAAAAAAGGCAAATATATGGCTTGTGTAAAAGTGGTTGATATATTCGGCTGTGATACATCAATCACAGTGGGGATTAATTATGAGTAGCCCTATCATAAATTTATCAGCCCTTGAGCCGTTATATCTCCCTCATGAAATGCCTACGCATCACAGAGTCAGGGCGGAGAAAGATGGAGATCCGGCAAAGAAAGTTAAAGGCCGCAGAACCAGTGATATTATCATCGCTCAGAACCTCAGAAGATACGTTACGGAATGGAGAGAGACAGACTACGCAGGGGCTTCTGACACAACAAGGGAATCGTATTCACCAATGACAAGACATTTTGTTGTTATAGCGCCCAATATAACCGTCTTTGAAAGACTGAAAGAAGATTTTGGCGACGGAATAATATTCGATAAAGACCCATTAATTCCCGTGGCATGGCGGGGCGACTGGAACCTTTCTGTTGTGCTTCAGGATAAGGCAACATGGGCGGCTACAGGGGGAACTCTATATCTCACAAATATTCACAGGCTTTACGATACGAACAAGCGTAAAGGGAAAAAGGACTCAGAAACCTATGACTGGATGGGGCCTTCGGTATCAAAGGCAAAGGCATTGGACACGGGCGAGGAACTCCGTGAGAGGATAACATCGCATAAGCGTGTGATGGTTATCAATGACGAGGCACATCATGTCTGGGACCCTGATTCTGCATGGAATGAGGCAATTAATTATCTGAATGACACAATTAGGAAAAGGGGCGGTGACGGTATTTGTGCACAGTTAGATTTTTCAGCCACTCCGAAAGATAACAAGGGAAATCTTTTCAAGCACGTTAGACGTGCGGGAACATATCAGGGCAACCTTTGTGCCTTTAATCTTGGCAAAAACCACATTCATTGAAGAACGGATACAACAGGCAGACGCAGTGTCAGTTTGCACCTGGAAGCCTTTTAAGGAGGACGCTTGTTTTCAAAAATGGACTGTGGCCTTCAGGTCTCCTATTATTTTGTTTAGACTATTGCAGAATGGCGAAATATGAGGTTGGGGGAGTTTTTGAGGCCATAAAGAAAAGTTTTGCAACATTCAATGAAACGGATCTATTCGATACAGTTCAAGCCATAACTGATTTCAGAAATAACTATATTGCGCACCAGGAAAAGGAGCTGACAGATATTAATATCGCCAGAGAAGGGCTGATTGCATGGATAATGGGTATATATAAGATTTATTTTACACATCATTGAATAAATTGACCCTCATAATAGTGCCTTCTTGAATTGAATAGCTTTCAATGTTTAAAATCAATTAATATTACATTCTCACTAAAATATCTATTTCGATTACAATATAAAGAGGCTGTATTTTCAGATAACGGCATAGAAAAGGCTTTTTGGATGAAAAAGATAATTTTTATATTTTTATCTATATCGGTGCTTATGGCAGTTTCCCTCTCTGCACAGCTCAAGAAAGAGGTCTTGCTGAAGTTTAGCAAACAGGAAGGCCATATGCGGATTGTGTTTGAGGCGGAAGGAACTCTTATAAACAACGCAAAAGTTACTATTTCATCCCCTCAGATAAAGATAGAATTTCCGGAAACATTCAATCTGACAGGCCAGAAGGATCTGTCTTTTGAGTTGGTTCCATCAGAGAAATTATTAGTAATAAATCTTAAAGAAAAGGGTGAGATCAAATTTTTTAGGCTATCTTCTCCGGCAAGGCTTGTTTTTGATATCCAGAAGAAAGAAATACAGAAGAAAAAACAAACAGAAAAAAAAATAGAGAAGCAGGCAGAGAAACAGACTGAAAAAACAGTTGAGAAACAACCAGTGCCTATCCTTTCCATGGTTTTTGTTATAGACGCAGGACATGGCGGCTATGATTTTGGCATAATCTCCGGAGATGTAAGCGAGAAAGATATCAGCCTGAGTCTGGCTAAAGATTTAAATACAGTCCTTTCAAAGAAAGGCAAAAAGGTTTTTCTTACGCGTAAGGTTGACCAGTATATCTCACTTGCTGATAGAATTAACCTTGTTAACCAGAAAAGCCCGGATGTTTTTATAAGTTTACATTTTTCAATATCTGAGAATTTTATCCTTTACAGTCCTAAGTTTGAAGAGCAAGATTCAAATGAAATAGTTGATTTTTACAGCCTTTCTTCAAGACAGAAAAAATATATCGAAAAAAGCAAGGCATTGTCAGATAGCATCGAAAGGGCGATAAAAGATAAGTTCAAGGCGAACGTTATTCGCCGGGAAATACCTCTCCCTATACTTAATTCTGTAGGTGCACCCTCTGTTTTGATCGAATTCCCCTCACCGAGATTTTTGGCTTATGACCAGCAGATGAGAGCGAGACTGATAAATTTAATTATCAACGGGATTACACTATACGGACGAAGTTCGCTATGAATATCAGAAGGCTATCTGGTTTAATATTGCTGGTATTAATCTTTCTGGGTGGTGCTGCAGGTGGATATCTTTATTTCATGAAGATATTCTCCAATGAAAAACCCGCTGAAGAGGCTGTTGAGACATTAACCGGGAGAGAGGATATTTTTTCTCTAAGGATCTATTACCCTGCAGGTGATCGGCTTCGGATTGAAGAGAGAAGACTTTCGAGAAGGACTGTGCAGATTGCAATTGCAGAGGCTGCAGTAGAAGAATACCTTAAAGGGCCTTCGAGTGTAGCAGTATCAAGTATACCGAGGGATGTAAGGCTTCTTGGTCTGTATAAGGATGCAGACAGGATACTCTATGTTGATCTATCAGATGAATTCAGGAGGAATTTCCAGGGGGATGCCTTAACAGAATTCCTCATTCTTAGAGGTTTATATGAAAGCCTTGTCTCAAATATACAAGACGTTCAGGATGTAAAAGTCCTTATAGAAGGGAAGGAGATAGAGACACTCGGAGGCCATCTCTATCTCTTATATCCTCTAAAAAATATGGTTCCACATGAATAAAAAAGACAAACCGATTGGGGTCTTCGACTCCGGGATAGGCGGTCTCACAGTATTAAAAGAGATAATAAAGGAACTGCCTAATGAAGGCACTATTTATCTTGGAGATACTGCGAGGGTTCCATACGGAATAAGGTCACAGGAAACAGTCATTAGATATTCATTTGAAAACACAAAATTTCTATTTTCAAAGGATATTAAACTCCTTGTAATTGCCTGTAATACTGCATCCTCTGTAAGCCTGGAAGTCATTAAAAACAGCATTCCAATACCTGTTATTGGTGTTATCGAGCCAGGAGCAAAGGCTGCTGTCAGGGCTACAAGAAACAAGAAAATCGGGGTTATCGGAACTGAGGCAACAGTAAAAAGCAATTCTTATACAAAGGCGATCAAGGCTATTGATAAAAGCATTGAGGTACTTGGTCTTTCATGTCCCTTATTTGTGCCGCTTGTAGAGGAAGGGTGGACAGCAGGGGATATTGTCACCCTGATTGCCAAACGGTATCTTGAGGAGATAAAAGATAAAGGGATAGATACCGTTGTTCTTGGATGTACACACTACCCTTTATTGAAAAAGGTTATAGCCGGTGTTATGGGTGAAGGTGTCAGACTCATTGATTCTGCAGTTGAGACATCACACGAGATTAAGACAATACTTGATGTTATTGACCTAAAGAGGGAACAAAAAGGTATACCTTTAAGAAGGTTTTATGTAACTGATTCGCCTGAAAGGTTTTTAAAGGTTGGCGAGAATTTTCTTGGACGGAAGATAGAGGATATTGAAAAAATAACAGTTGGCAATTAAAGAATGGAGGATGGATGAGACCTGATGGCAGGAAAAATAATGAGATACGAGATGTAAAGGTCCATAGGAATTTCACAAGGGCTGCTGAAGGTTCAGTACTGATTTCGATGGGAAATACAAGGATAATATGTACTGCCTCAATTGAGGACAGGGTTCCCCTTTTTCTCAAAGATCAGAAAAAAGGGTGGATAACAGCAGAGTACTCAATGCTTCCGAGAGCAACCCAAACAAGAACTGTAAGGGAATCCAGCAAAGGCAGGATTAGCGGGAGAACACATGAGATACAAAGGCTTATAGGCAGGGCACTCAGGTCTGTTGTTGACATGTCGGTTATCGGTGAAAGGACAATCTGGATAGACTGTGACGTTATAGAGGCAGATGGAGGTACAAGGACAGCAGCAATAACAGGTGCCTTTATATGCCTGTCAGATGCATTGAAATACGCACTAAGAAATGGTCTTATAGACAGGACACCTCTTAAAGACTATCTTGCTGCCATAAGCGTAGGTGTGGTTAATGGCGAGCCGAGGATTGACCTGTGTTATTCAGAAGATTCTCTGGCAGAGGTGGACATGAATGTTGTGATGACAGGAAACGGAAAAATTGTTGAGATACAGGGAACTGCAGAGGGAATGCCTTTTTCAAAAACTGCACTCGACAGTCTTATAAAACTTGCAGAGGAAGGTATAAATAGTCTGATAAATATGCAGAAAAAGCTAATAGAGGGTGAAGTAATCAGTTACTGAAACAGAAAAAGCCATTTCAATATGTTAAAATAATATATTTGAGATTGAGGAAATAAGTTGAACGCTTATAAAAATCTATTTGTCTGGTTATTAATTGGGGTTATGATGATACTTCTTTTCAATCTTCTAAGCACTCCTAAGAAGACTGAACAGGAGATGATATTTTCTGAATTCATGACCAAGCTCGAGGCAGGTGAAGTCGAAGATGTTACGATAAAAGGGAACGTTATAAGCGGCCAATTGAAAGATGGAAAGAAGTTCAAAACATATACTGCAGAATATCCTGACCTTGTAAAAATTTTAAGGTCTAATAATGTAAGGATTACTGCAAAGCCTGAAGAACAGAATCCCTGGTACTGGACCATCTTATTTTCATGGGGTCCTATAATCTTACTTATTGGTATCTGGATATTCTTCATGCGACAGATGCAGACAGGTGGTAATAGGGCATTATCTTTTGGTAAGGCAAAGGCAAAATTGGTTTCTGAAAAGTCAGTGAAGGTAACTTTTGCTGATGTTGCAGGGATAGAAGAGGCAAAAGGAGAGGTTCAGGAGATTATTGACTTTCTAAAGGACCCCCAGAAGTTTCAAAGGCTCGGCGGTAAGATTCCCAAAGGAGTACTCTTAGTTGGTGCACCAGGCACAGGCAAAACCCTTCTTGCAAGGGCTATTGCAGGTGAGGCTGGTGTGCCATTTTTCTCAATGTCAGGTTCTGACTTTGTGGAAATGTTTGTTGGGGTTGGCGCCTCCAGAGTCAGGGACCTCTTTGATCAGGCAAAGAAAAGTGCACCATGCATTATTTTTATTGATGAGATAGATGCTGTTGGCCGTCAGAGGGGGGCAGGCCTCGGTGGCGGGCATGATGAACGTGAGCAAACCCTGAATCAGCTCCTTGTAGAGATGGATGGCTTTGAAAGCAATCAGGGAGTCATTATCCTCGCAGCTACAAACAGGCCTGATGTGCTCGACCCTGCCCTTCTAAGGCCGGGAAGGTTTGACAGACAGGTGGTTGTACCACAGCCTGATGTGAAGGGAAGACTTGAGATAATAAAGGTTCATATAAGGGACATTCCGGTTGAAGAGAGTGTCAGCCTTGAGCAAATAGCCCGGGGAACACCAGGCCTTTCCGGTGCTGACCTTGCAAATCTTGTTAATGAGGCGGCCTTGCTTGCAGCAAGGAAATCCAAAAGCAAGGTAGGGATCTCTGATTTTGAGGCAGCAAGGGACAAGGTATTAATGGGCGTTGAGAGAAAGAGCATGATAATAAGTGAGACAGAAAAGAGAAATACTGCCTATCACGAGGCAGGTCATACACTTGTCGCAAAGCTGACACCAGGCACTGACCCTATACATAAAGTTAGTATCATCCCCAGGGGAAGAGCACTTGGAGTTACACAGCAACTACCAATAGATGATAAATACACTTATTCTCAGGACTATCTTATGAAGGCCCTATCGGTTCTTCTCGGAGGCAGAGCTGCAGAAGAGATCGCATTGAAACATACAACCACAGGGGCTGGCAATGACCTTGAGAGGGCAACAGAGCTTGCAAGAAAAATGGTCACAGAATGGGGCATGTCAGAGAAGCTTGGTCCCCTTACATTCGGCAAAAAGGATGAACAGATCTTTCTCGGAAGAGAGATCGCAAGACACAAGGACTATAGCGAAAAGACAGCAGTTGATATAGACGAAGAGGTCAAGAGGATAGTGATTGAGGCATACAATACATCTAAGAACCTCCTCACAGAAAACCAGGACCTTCTTGAGGCATTTGCAAAGGCACTCCTCGAAAAGGAGACAATGGATAGGGCTGAGATAGATTCACTTATCAAGGAAGTGGAGTCAAAAAGAACAGTTCAGGTTTGAGAATTACCAAAAATTTTTCCTTCAGATAAATGAAAGAATTTATTCCTCTGCTTCAACAATTTTAAAAATTCTTCGGGACTTAATATTTTCAGACCTCTTGCCGACTTAACTTTAAAATGCCTTTTATTGCCGGTAACCAGCACATCTGCTTTGCCGCTTAGCGCAACTTCCAAAAAAGGAATGTCATCTTTATCCAAAAGAGGTTCATCACTGACAGCAGCGGTAATTCTGAGTCCTTCCGTTTCAATATATTCCAGCAATATATCAACATCATATTCTTTAAAACCAAACTTTTCCCTTAAAAGAACTTCACGATACTCTGACAGAATTCTGTCGTCATAGAGGAAATTAAGGTCTCCACTGATAACCATATCGAGAATTCTGGCTGCATTTCCAAATGGTGTGAGAAGAGCCGAGACTATAACATTTGTATCAAGAACTATAAACAATTAACCTCTTTCTTTTCGTACAGCTTTTATTTCAGCTTCTATTTCCTCTCTCGATATGCCGGACAAACCTTTTTTTACTGCTGCTTTCCTCATCCTTGATATGGCAAGTTCTGCCTTTGTACGGCGAAAAACCTCGAGTGTTTCATCAAACGTAACATCACTTATGCCTGTCAGCATGGCTATCGGTTTGCCGTTTGACGTGATTATAACCTCTTCGTCCTTTTCAAGATTTTTCCATACCTCACCGGGTCTTATCCTAAAATCTCTTACAGTTACAAACTTCATCTGTACCACCTCCGTTTACCAATTGTCCTACAATAAGTCTACAATTTGGATACTAATTTGTCAATCCACAACCTCCAGCACCGCCCAGCTTGTAATTCGTATCTGGCTTTGCCCTTTCCTATCCCTATTCTTCCAAGCTCATCGAATGTGTAATTTAAAAACTTTTCGGGATTTCTTTTGGAAAAATCAAGATTTTTAAAGCTATCTGTTATCTTCGCATTCCTTTATAAGTCCCATTATAAAATCTATAACTCCTTCCACATCATCCCTGCGAAATCTTTTAGCATTTTTAGGTATTCCTTGCGGAGGCTTTTTCTCAAAGATAACAACATCCGCCATCTTAAGGATCTTTTCTGCACCTTTTTTGATTTTTCCTTCAATTCCAGAAACAAATATCACAATATCCGGTTCTAAAATCTCTATCGCACTATTACCCTCAACCAGAACACCCTTAAGATGAGATAACATTTCCACTGCCATTGGAAGAACCTCTTCCAGTTCAGAGAAGGATGACTGAACCCAGAGCACCTTTTCAGCACCGGCATCCAATAACCTCTTTGTATCTTTGCCTTTCTCTGAGAGGACTTTTATATCTTCTACTAAGGAGCAATACAGCGATGTTTTCGTGTATTTTATCGCACCCCAACCTTTAAGCCTATTAAGGATCAATGAAGCATAAGTGGTTTTTCCAGCGCCGCTGTGGGCACCGCCGATTCCTATGATTACAGGTCTCAAGCAACCCCTGTCAGGGCTGCCTCTTCTGATGGGGCCTTTTCAACTTCCTTGTAGCCGCACTCTTTTTTGTGGCAGAAGAGTATTGTCTGTCCCCCCTTATCCCGCTTTTCAAGAAGGAAATCAGCATTACATTTGGGACATTTTTTAGAAACGGGTTTATACCATGTGGCAAACTTGCATCCGGGATAGTTGCTGCAGCTCCAGAACGGTTTTCCCTTTTTTGAACGCCTCTCCACAATATCTCCTCCATCTTTAGGGCATTTTATCCCTGTAGAAAGGGGTTTTGTATTTTTGCATTCAGGATATTTTGAACAGGCAAGGAATTTCCCATAGCGTCCTGATTTTATTAACATAGGTGAACCACACTTCTCACATACCTCATCAGTCTGCTGTGGTGTTGGCTGCTGATTATTAACTCCTGGCTCCTGGTTTTCTAAGGGTTTTGTATTTTTACATTTAGGGAAGCCGGAACATGCCAGGAATCTTCCGTGTCTTCCCCACCTTATGACCATGGGAAGGCCGCATTTCTCGCATATGTTTTCAGTAGGTATATCTTTTGGTTTAACTCTGCCTGTAGTTTTTATAGCTTCTGTAAGGTCAGTGCTGAAGGGCTTGTAAAAAGCCTTTACAACCTTTATCCATTTCATCTTTCCGTCTTCAATACGGTCAAGCTCATCTTCCATTTTGGCAGTAAAACTTACGTCTATGAGCTCAGGAAATCTTTCAACAAGAAAATCATTTACAACAATGCCGAGCTCTGTAGGGGAAAACTTACCATCAGTTTTCTGGACATATTTTCTATCCTGTACGGTTGAAAGTATTGCTGCATAGGTGCTTGGTCTGCCTATGCCTTTTTCCTCCAGCATCTTTACAAGTGTTGCCTCTGTATAACGCGGCGGCGGCTGTGTAAAATGCTGTTTGGGCTGTAAATTGAGGAGTCTTAATGTTTCACCTTCTTTTAATGCAGGTAGTGTCAATCCCTCTTCCTCTTCTATCTCATCCTTCCCCTCTGTATACATGGCCATGAAGCCATCGAAACGGACTACTGTTCCTGATGCCCGAAATTCATAGGGCGTAAGGCGTGAGACGTGAGACGTGTCACGACTTACGATAACAAAGGTTGTTTGTTCAAGCTGTGCCGGTGTCATCTGGCTTGATATGAAACGATTCCATATCAGTGTGTAAAGTGCGTATTGTTCTTTTGAAAGAAATTGTTTTATTGCTTCTGGTCTTTTATCAGGATACGTGGGCCTTATTGTCTCATGTGCTTCCTGGGCAGATGCCTTGCTCTTATAAAAAGGAGGTTTTTCAGGTATATAATCTCTTCCATAAACTCTCTCAATTAACTTTCTTGCCCATTCCTGTGCCTCGGCAGCTACCCTGTGAGAATCCGTTCTCATATATGTTATGAGTCCTACAGCACCTTCTTGACCAAGTTCTATGCCTTCATAAAGTTGTTGCGCTATTGCCATTGTCTTTTTTGCCGTGAATCTCAGTTTCCTTGCTGCTTCCTGTTGTATAGTGCTTGTGATAAAAGGAGGATAGGGCATTCTTTTTCTTAGTTTGCGCTCTATCTTATTTAGTACAAAACCTTTATCCTTTAAGTCATCAACTATCGTATTTGCTGTTTCCTCATTCGGGATAAGAAATCTGTTGTTTGTTTCTGACTTCTGACTTCTGACTTCTGACTTCTGATCTATTTTATAGAGCCTTGCCCAGAACTTTGGAGGCTTGGAGCCTTCAAAGTCAGCATTTATGCTCCAGTATTCTTCAGATTTGAATGACTCAATCTCACGCTCTCTATCCACAACCAGTTTTACTGTAACAGACTGTACCCTTCCTGCACTAAGGCCTCTCCGCACCTTCCTCCACAGAAGGGGGCTGAGACCGTAACCAACAAGCCTGTCAAGTATCCTTCTGGCCTGCTGGGCATCAACCTTGTTCATATCTATCTTCTCAGGGTTTTTTATCGCTTCTCGCACAGCCCGCTCTGTTATTTCATTAAAAATAATCCTGTATATCTTTTCATTTACGGTCTGGGATTTTTTATCTGAGATTTCGTATGCAATATGCCATGCGATTGCCTCGCCTTCTCTGTCAGGATCGGGGGCAAGAAAAACCTTATCAGCCTCTTTTGATGCCTTCTTAAGTTCTTTAATAATTTTCTCTTTACCAGGGATTACAACGTAATGAGGCTTAAAATTATTTTCAACATCAACCCCAAGCTCTTTCTTAGGAAGGTCTTTTATATGACCAATAGATGCCCTAACTGCAAATCCCTTTCCGAGTATCTTAAGTATGGTCTTTGCTTTAGCAGGCGACTCAACAATGACAAGATTGTTCATGCCAGATAAAACCTCTTTCCTGTTGTTTGCCTTACAGCACCTTTCAACTCTAATCCAAGGAGGATTCCGAGTACCTTTGACGTTGGCAGTCCGCTCTCCCGGGAAATAATATCTATCTGCTTTGGCTCTCCGGAGAGCAGGTTACAGATGTCCTTTTCTTCCTCAGTAACTTCTACCTTGACCTTATCTTTCGATCTTATATATCCTTTCAAAACAGGCGCAAGTTCCTCAATAATATCCTCTGCCTTCCGTGTGAGTATTGCACCTTTTTTAATCAGTTCGTTCGTGCCTTCTGAAGTAGATGAGGTTATATTACCAGGCACTGCGAATACCTCTCTGCCCTGCTCGAGGGCATATCGTGCTGTAATCAGAGAACCGCTCTCAGAGGTAGCCTCTATTATGAGTGTACCCAGAGAAAGGCCGCTTATCAATCTATTTCTTCGTGGAAAGTTTTCTTTATCAGGAGGGGTGCCGGGAGGGAACTCACTAATAACACACCCTGAGCTTGCAATTTTATCCATCAGCATTTTGTTCTCCGGGGGATAAGGTACGTCAAGCCCTGAGCCGAGCACTGCTATGGTCCTGCCGCCAGCCCTTAGCGCACCTTTGTGTGACAAGGTATCAATGCCTCTTGCCATACCGCTTACAATAGTAAAGCCCATGGATGCAAGCTCCTCCGAAATATTTTCTGCAACAGCTGTCCCATAGTCTGTTGGTTTGCGTGAACCAACACTTGCGATTGCATATCTATCCTGAGGCTGAATATCACCCTTGATATAAATGACCATAGGGGCATCCTCTATTTCCCTGAGCATTTCAGGATATGATGACTCATAAAAACTCACGGCCTTTATCCCCCTTTTTTCAAGAACCATAATCTGTTTCTCAACGTCTTTCCATGATGAAAATTCTTTTATTTTTTTTGCCCTGTTTATACCTATACCTTCCACAGCAAGGAAGGCATCAACCTCCGCATTGAATATCCGTTCAGGCGTTCCAAATACCGAAAGCAATTTTCTGGACCCAACGGGTCCTATATCCTGTATCATGGACAGCGCAATCCAGTATCTAAGATCTGACATAATTCCAAAGCCTCATAGTATCATTATCCCATTTTTCTTAACTTCAACCTCAAGGCATTGATCTTGATAAACCCTTCTGCATCCTTCTGATTATATACATCTTCTGTCTCAAATGTTGCAAGCTCAGGGTGATAAAGTGAATCAGGAGATTTTCTGCCGACAATGTAACAGTTCCCTTTATATAACTTTACCCTGACAGTACCCGTAACATTTTTCTGTATATCATCTATAAGGTTCTGGAGAGCAACCCTCTCCGGAGAAAACCAGTATCCATAATATATAAGCTCAGAATAGCGTGTTATAAGAGAGTCTCTGAGGTGCATTATCTCTCTGTCGAGGATTATTGACTCTATTGCCCTGTGGGCTGAATGAAGCACTGTGCCGCCGGGCGTTTCATAAACACCCCTGGATTTAATCCCGACATACCTGTTTTCTACTATATCTATTCTTCCAATGCCATTTTTACCTGCAATGGAGTTCAATCTGCCGAGAAGCTTTGCAGGTAGCATACGCTTATTATTAATTGCAACAGGGTCGCCCTTTTTATAAGAGATTTCAATATATTCGGGTTTATCAGGCGCCTTCTCAGGCGGTGCAATCATTGTATACATATCAGATGGTGGTTCTTGCCAAGGGTCTTCGAGAATCCCGCCCTCATAGCTTATGTGAAAGAGGTTCCTGTCAATGCTATATGGTTTTTCCTTTGTTGCTGCAACAGGGATACCATGTTTCTGGGAATATTCGATTAAGGATTTCCGCGAGTTAAATGACCATTCCCGCCACGGCGCAATAACCTTTACGTCAGGCTTAAGTGCATAATACGTGAGTTCAAACCTGACCTGGTCATTTCCTTTACCTGTAGCGCCATGGGCAACGGCTTCAGCGCCTTCCTTTTCTGCAATCTCTACCTGTTTCTTTGCGATGAGAGGTCTTGCAATTGATGTGCCGAGCAGATATGAACCCTCATAAACTGCGTTTGCCCTGAGCATCGGAAATATATAGTCTTTAACAAACTCTTCTTTCAGGTCCTCTACATAAACCTTTGATGCGCCGGTCTTTAATGCCTTTTCTTTAATTGCTTTAAGGTCTTCACCCTGGCCGAGGTCTGCGCAGAAGGCGATTATCTCTGTGTTATATTTTTCCTTCAGCCATTTTATCGCCACGGAGGTATCAAGACCTCCGGAGTAAGCAAGGACAATTTTCTTTATCATCTGAAATACCTATTAAATTTATTTTTTAGTAATCTCCCCTCACCCCTCTTTACAAAAGAGGGGGATAGATTACTTTTTATGAGAATTTTAAAGTTTAGTATATCGCTGACTTTCAAAGTATACAACATAGCATAAATATTTAAAAAATGTAAAACTACCGCATGGCCTGCTATCAATTCTCGGTGAAATTGAAAACCCTTGAGATTGCTTCGCTCCGCTCGCAATGACAAGACAAGTTTTCGTAATCCGTCATTGCGAAGGGCCTTATCCTGAAGCAATCTCGTCTCTTTTCACCGAGAATTGCTGGAATACTGCTTGACCTATAACCCACAATTATTTTAAAATGATACTGAGAATCAATCTCAATAAAAATCAGGGTTAGGCAAGGTGATGGAAAAGAAAATCTTCATCGGTTTCCTTAAGGACAAAGGGCAGCGTTTTACCAAAGAGCGGGCAGCTATCCTTCAGAAGACACTTTCTTATCACGGCCATTTTGATCCTGAATCTCTTTATTTAAAAATAAGGGAAACCGGCCTGAAGGCATCAAGGGCATCAGTTTACAGGACATTAAACCTATTGTGTGAATGCGGCCTTATAGATAAGGTGCGGAAGACAGAACACGGCACTATTTATGAATACACCTTCGGCCATAAGCACCACGATCACATGCTGTGCATTATGTGCGGAAACACCATAGAATTTTGTTCTGAAGATCTCGAGAGACTCCATGAAGGTCTCTGTACTAAGCAGAATTTTCGGGGAGTAAACCACACTTTCGAGATAAGGGGATACTGCAAAAAATGTCAGAAGAAAAGAAGATAAAAAATTTGACAAGATCAGGAATAGAGGGCAGAAAGACGGATAAAAAATTATTCCCGGTTACATCGCTTAGAGAAGGTGAAGAAGGAGTTATCCATTCAATATCCGGAGGGCTTGGCTTTATGAGCAGACTTGCAGGAATGGGGATTGTCCCCGGCACTGAGATCAAGGTCCTCCGGAACAGCAGGGGCCCTGTAATCGTGCTTGTTAACACCACAAGGGTAGCTCTTGGAAGAGGACAGGCCTCAAAAATACTGGTAGTTTTTGACTTATCATGCCAGAAGAAAGGGCAGCTTGTAGAATGAGCGGCAGGCATAAACTAATTATTGCACTTGCCGGACAACCCAATGTTGGGAAGTCCACAGTATTCAATGTGATTACAGGTATGTCCCAGCACGTAGGGAATTGGCCTGGAAAAACTGTTGAGAAAAAGGAAGGAATTCACATATACGATAACGTGGAGATGACAATAGTAGACCTGCCAGGAACATACAGCCTTACTGCCTTCTCTGAAGAAGAAAAAATTGCAAGAGATTTTGTTATAAATGAGCGGCCTGATGTTTTGGTGCTCATAACAAATGCCGCAGCACTTGAAAGAAGCCTTTACCTCCTCTCTGAGCTGCTTCTTCTTGATCCACCTGTCATAGTAGCTGTGAACATGATGGATGTAGCCGAGAAGCAAGGAATTCACATAGATATAAACAGCCTTCAGAATTCCCTTGGGATACCGGTTATCCCGATGGTTGCGAGTAAAAATGAGGGGATAAAGGAACTTTTATCGCAGATAATTCTCCTGTCAGATGGAAAAGTGAAATACAATCCTAAAATACCAGATATCTCTCAGGATCACAGTGCCATTTTTTTAAACCTGATTGAACTTACCAAAGAGCATATTCCTGCTCCATATACAGCCCGCTGGGCTGTGACAAAGCTGATGGAAGGAGATACCGAGATTTTAAAGATGATGGAAGATATTTTGCCTGGTAACAAATGGAGCAGGATACAGTCGCTTCTTATTAAACATGAGGACTCTTTCCGTGCTGTTGTCGGAGGGAGATACGACTGGATAGAGACTGTGACCCGCGCCTCTGTCTCCCGCTTTAAGAGAGGGCAGGTCCTCCTGACAGATCGTTTAGACCATGTTCTCACACGACCAGTCTTCGGCATACCTGTACTTTTAAGTATACTCGCCATTGCCTTCCTGCTGACATACGGGATAGGATCACCCGTGCAGGGGCTGCTGGAATGGCTGGTGAACTCTCTTGCGAGATGGGCCGGGCACTTTCTTTCCGGGGCCCCCCGATGGATCAGTGGAATTGTGATAAATGGCATTATAGGAGGTGCAGGGACTGTCCTCACATTCCTGCCAATACTCCTGATATTTTTCGCCTTTATGGCGTTTCTTGAGGATGTCGGATACATAGCCAGGGCTGCCTTTGTAATGGACAGGTTCATGCACACAATAGGGCTTCACGGAAAGAGCTTTCTACCCATGTTTCTTGGGTTTGGATGCAATGTCCCGGCGGTTCTGGGGGCAAGGATAATCGAGTCGAGGAGGGCAAGACTTCTTACGATATTCCTTGCGCCATTTGTCCCGTGCACAGCAAGGCTTGCCGTTCTAACATTAGTCGCTGCTGCGGTTTTCATGGAGCGGTCGGCTTTTATTTCCTGGTCACTTGTTACCGTGAACATATTAGCCCTTGGGTTTTCTGGAATGCTTGTTAGCAGATTGTTTCTGAGAGGGGAACCAATGCCCTTCATAATGGAGCTTCCCCTGTATCACAAACCGAACCCTAAGACAATAGGGATGGTTGTCTGGAACAGGACAAAGGCATTTGTTAAGCGGGCTGGGACGGTTATCCTCGGGTTTTCCATACTGATATGGCTGATGTCCAACATCCCCGGCGGGAGAATAGAGGACAGCGTGCTTGGACGGATAGGACGCCTCATCGAACCTTTAGGGGCACTCATGGGTCTGGACTGGAGGATGATAGTGGCCCTTCTGGGTAGCTTTGTCGCTAAGGAAAACACGATAGCGATACTCGGGGTGCTCTATGGTGTTGGAGAAAAAGGGCTAAGAAACATCCTGCCGGATATGATGAGCCATGCATCGGCTCTTTCATTCCTTGTCGTTATGATGCTATTCATCCCGTGCGCAGCAACAATGTCTGTAATGAGGCAGGAAATAGAAAGCTGGAAGTGGTTCATCTTCTCGTTAATCTTTATGCTTCTCATCTCGTTAGGCGGCGGAATGGCAGCCTACCGCCTTGCATTGCTCTTTGGTATATAGTGTCAGTGTAGTGTCAGTGTCTACCTCTTGCTAATAGGCGGAGCATTGAATTTTATCTTAACTCGAATGCGGTTCTAAATGAATACGTCAGAGGGTAGTGTTTAAATGTTTGCATGCTCTTTTTTTATCTCAATAATTTCAGCGTCTTTTTCGGTGTATTCCTCAACTACGGGCTTGAACAATTTTTCTAAAGGATATTCATCAGGATTTAATATCTCTACCCCTATTAAGTTGCCCCTTTCATCAAGGTCTATATTTAAATTTTCGTTTATTTCAATGGTTCTCCCGCGTTCTTTTTCTTGCAGTCTTATATAAAGGGCTTTTGCATAATTGTCATATTCTATCTTCATAGTATCTCCTATTGATTCCGATTAATAATAGTTACAATTTCATATCTCTCTATACTTCTTCTATAAACAATTTTTAGTAGCTTATTCCCGGCTGCTTTTATTGTAACTTCTCTTCCATTATCTTGAATGTAATGGCTATCAGGGTTTTCTATACATTCAATGATTTCAAAGACTGTGGCCTGTATTTTCCGATTCCGATTTTTCGCATGCCTTGATAGTTTTACCTTCATGAATATTATTTAACATCTTATCCTTTTTATATGTTTAATTCAAGACAAAAAGAGGACACATGCTAATTTTTAACATCATTTCGAAGATTTTTGCAATTCTTACCTTATCTCAAGGGTGAGGTTCTGAAGCGATTCTCCTCCGTGTCCATCGGTGACAGAGATAGTAATCGGAGCTTTTCCTTTAAACTCAGGCGGCACATTCCATTTTATCATCCCTTTTGAAGAATCAATGGTCATGCCGGAAGGCGCAGATTTGAGGGAATAGGTCAGGGTATCACCATCCGGGTCAGTTGCCTTAATTTGATATGTATAAATTTTCCCATCAAAATTAAATTTTTTATCTTCAATAATCATCGGCGGCAAATTTATTATCTCTCTGTCTAAAAAAACCGGACGGCCGTAAGCCTCTCCATCAAATGGCGTTATCTTAACAGAGACTCTGTCTCCCCTTCTGAGCGGCGCTTCTATTCGTTTGCTATTGCCTGCCGGCTCCCCGTTTTTAGTCCATTCATATGAGGCGGTTACTCCGTCTCCATCTATATCACTCATGGATACCTCAAGACTCAGGGTATCTCCCGGTTTAAAGACCTCCGGGAGGATTTTTACCTTGCTGATTACAGGCGGGGAATTTTTTATCTGTATAGTGTTGGAAAGTACCTCTTTGCCCTGTATTATTGCTTTAGCCTGAACCTTATCCCCTTTCTTTGTTTTTGAAGTATTAAGTTGAGAGATTGCAGGACTGCCGGTTATTTTATCATTTACCAGCCACTCTATCTTTGCATCAGAAGGTTTAAACCCCTGAGCAACCAGGTATATCGTTGAATTACGGGTGGCATTAACAGGGACGATTTGCAATGAATAAAGTGCGTTAACTGAAGAAGCAGGCGGCCTGGACAGATCAGAACCCCTGCCACCGCCTCCTGCCTCTGAAGGCTTTTGACTACCGACCTCAGCAGGCTTTTCTGATGAGCAGGAGAATAACAGGAGTAAAAGTATAAAACACAAAAACTTATGCATAAATACCCACACCTCTCATGTCATTCTGAGGCTCCAGCCGAAGAATCTCTAAACCACTCCACTGATAAATCTTTCCAATTAGGATTTTTGCTTTCAATAAGAGCAATTTTCTTTTTACGGACCCACCCCTTTATCCGCTTTTCGCACTCGATAGCTTCTGTGGCGTTGTTAAACTCTTCATACCAAACCAATCTCGTGATATTATACCTTTTTGTAAACCCCTCAACAAGTTTATGTTTATGCTCAAATACTCTACGCACTAACTCATTTGTGACGCCGGTATAAAGTGTTTTGGATTTATTAGTCATTATGTACACATAATAATGCTTCACAGAGATTCTTCGGCTTTGCCTCAGAATGACAGATGGCAAAGGTATGATAGAAGCAAAGGGCTCAGATTGTATTTTGCATCATGTATCATATCTCAATATTGATACAATATAGACAGCTTTGCTCTTTCAGATGGATTAGCTAAATTCTGCGCATCCATCTCTACCGTATAAAGATACGGCACACTCATTACCTTTACTTCACCTGAACCTGAGCCTACGACTCCTGCCCCCAACAACCCTCTATCAACAGCAGAATTGCCTTCAACTGTACTAACTATCTTTGCATAGACCCTATAGGTAGGAGGATATAGGCTGGAACCGAGATCAAATCTCATATCATAAGAAGTTGTAGTACCGGGAGTAATAGACATATTATCTTTATCACAAGCTGACGACCAGGAGGTTGAAGGTGTTTTAAGTTTTGCCTCAAAACCTGAAAAGGATATACCTGATATGTCTGTACCTGTACATGAATTCGATGTTGTAATCACAGGATTAATGGGATTGCGTAAGACGTCAGAAAAAGTAAGGATGAGCGATGCGGTATCAATTGAATTTCCCCTCAGTGAAATAAACTGATATGTAACGTCTGCACCGCCTACGCCGGCTTCAAGCGCAGTCTTGTACCTCTTTTGCATACCTGAGATCTGGGTGCTGGAAGTTATCATATAGATCAATCCCGCCATGATGGCAAGGGCAATTGCTGACAATATCAATATCATTACAAGGGCCAGGCCCTTTTCGTTACCCCTCCATCCCCGCCTTGATAAGGGAGAGCGAATGGGGTGTAATAGTGCAATGTCTTTTTCACCCCCTCCCTTGCCCTCCCCCCTCGAGGGGGAGGGATGGGTGGGGGGGCTATTTTTTATGTTCTGTTTTTTGTGCTTTCTCATTTCTTACTCCAGATTATGCGGCGTTACAACTATTGTATATAACTTCCATCTGTAATATTTGTAGTCAGGATTCCCAATTTTAGTTG
>Ga0100379_10001162_pt1 | contig 26975 bp, 18 predicted proteins | sample CryGeymeta201503_FD_80418 | JGI IMG/M metagenome (GOLD analysis project Ga0100379, IMG submission 80418) | Groundwater microbial communities from Crystal Geyser aquifers in Utah, USA - Crystal Geyser metaG 2015-03 | ecosystem: Environmental > Aquatic > Deep subsurface > Groundwater | place...
TCAGCCGACCCTGTAATGCTTTATATTTCCAATTTAAGTGGTGACAGCTTGGTTCAAATCACTCCAGACGGTCAACTATTCTCAGAATATTTTTACTATCCTAAGCAGCAAATGATTCTTGTAAAAACCATGGTAGACATGGATCAAGACAAGGTATTCACTAAAATTGATGAAACCAGTATCATCGAAGTCGACCTGCGTAACCCAAAAGTTGGTAAAGAAATCTTCGATCCATCGTTAAAGGACCAACTCCGACTGCTTGTGAATTAAACCCGTTCCTTTACTAAATAGTGGTTTCTATCTGAAGAACTTCTTCCGATAAGTTCACCAATGAAGCCCGATAGGAAAAGTTGAGTTCCGAGAATCATGGTAGTTAAGGCGATAAAAAACCATGGATTATCTGTTACCTTAATCGTTGGTTCCCCTTGCGCCAGATCAACCAGCTTTCCGATGCCGATATAGGCCGAAGCGAAAAAACCGAGCACAAACATCAAAGTGCCCCAAAGCCCGAAGAAATGCATGGGTTTTTTACCAAATTTCCCGACAAAGAAAATGCTCAATAAATCGAGAAAGCCATTGATGAAGCGGTCCCAGCCAAACTTGGTTGTTCCGTATTTTCTCGCTTGATGTTGCACCACCTGCTCTCCAATCTTGTGGAAGCCAGCCCATTTGGCAATAACAGGGATATAGCGGTGCATTTCACCATAAACCTCGATACTCTTAGTCACTTCAGAACGGTAGGCCTTTAAACCACAATTAAAATCATGGAGATAGATGCCGCTCATTTTTCTGGTGGCCCAATTGAATAGCTTGGTGGGAATTGTTTTGGTAATGGGGTCGAAGCGTTTTTCCTTCCAGCCTGAGATGAGGTCTAATTCCTCCTCTATTATGCGCCGACGTAGTTCTGGGATTTCATCTGGACTATCTTGAAGGTCCGCATCCATGGTAATGATGATATCGCCATGAGTTGCTGCAAATCCTTCATTTAAGGCCGCCGATTTTCCATAATTTCTACGAAAGCGGATACCATGAATATTCGGGTTAGATTTTTGAATATTGAGGATAACATTCCAGGAATTATCCGTGCTACCATCATCCACAAAAATGACTTCGTAGCTGTAGTTATTCGCTTCCATCACCCGGTGAATCCAGGCAGAAAGTTCAGGTAACGATTCTTCTTCGTTTAATAAGGGGATTACAAGGGATAAATCCATTCTATGCACAAATAACGGGAATACGATTTATTGTTCTGCCTTTTGAGCAAACAAGCCACCAAGTAACCCAATTACTAAGCCAAGTAAAATATTTCCTAGCAGAGTAAATATTCCCATAGCAGCGGGTCCTGTAGTCATCTTCATCATGCTAATTACTTGTTCTTCTTGCTCTGGGGGAACATCCTGCATCTTACTTAAAGCCTGATCAATTATCATTTGCTGAAATTCTGGGTGCATGATGCCGAAAAATGCATAAACATAGATAGCAGAGCAAACTCCAGAAGCAATTGAAACTACCATGGCCACACCGATTGAGCGACCATAACTCATTACACCGCCCAAATCCTTCTTTCTATGCTCAAACATGGCCAACATAATCATGGCAGCAAGCACGATATAGGTGATGTATTGGGCAGGTGAATTACGCGAAGTTTCTATTGCTTCAAAGCTCGTCCAATCAACATTCAAAGACATGAGATAGCCAATCAATACGCTAACAATACCCCCAATAATACCCCATTTTAGTCCGGTAGCCCAAGGGCTTATCTTTTTCACCTCTTCCATACTATTTCTTTTTACAATTTTAAGAAAACTTAAGGGTTCTCTGACGCTTTTTTCTCTTCCTTCAATTTTTTACGAATTGTGCGGCGGTCTTTATCGAGGTTATCGAACTCAAGACTGTAGTATAAACCCAAACCCTGTGTATTGATATTTCGGTTCAAATTCGTGCTTGTTGGATTGTTCTGATCTGCTCCTTGAATGGTTCCTGTGCGATTGAACGCTCTGACACGCAATTTTCCATCTGGGGTGATACTGTACATGGCACTTATATTATTGTAAAAGTTTGAGTTGGTGGCAAAGGTGCCTTCAATCTCCAGTCGATCATCGAGAAATTTCCTGCTTGCGTTAAATAGTAGGTCGGATTGCTGATTGCCCATCACATAATTCACCCCGAAATTCCAGTTCGTGTTCATTTGCCCTAGCCAATTGCTCACTTGATTGGAGAGCAAATCACCCACACTTGAAGAAAATAAGCCCGCCTGAATATCCCCTCCTCCGGTATATTGCTGATTCACCGCAGGACGGATAAAGGTATTGGCCACCAGAAGACTAAATACCTGTCTTGTCATTTCCTCTTGATCAGATTCGATACGTCGGATGATGGTATTCAGCGAACTCACATTCACCCCTGAGGTACTGATGCTAGCCATATTAGGTAGCCGGAAATCAAATCGAATTTCAGGGGCCGTTAAAGGTCCGCGTAATTTCATAACTGCTTCCACGTCAGTTCTTTGCCGGTAGGCAGGCAAATCGTCAGTCGGTACCACACCGATCACCAAATTCTCTACAGATGCCTTGGTATGATACACCGCTTCGAGGTTCATATTGGCTTGCATGGGGTCGCCGTTCCAAGTGATTTTCCCTCCTTTTTCAATCTCAAACTTTTTATTGATGAGGTTCACCGCAGTGAAGAGATAATCCCCTTCTTCCACCTCATATTCACCATACATTTTGAAGTCTCCATTACTATTGATCTGCATCAGCAAGTGTGAGTTTCCTCGTGCTCGTATGATATCACCCAATTTTGAATCGAAGATGAGCTGAATCTCTGTACTTGGCGTTATCTCTAAGTCGAAATTCATCTGAATACCCGACAAATCCTGATAGGTCTGTGACGTGTTGACCTCATCAAAATTGACAAATCGAATAAATTCTAATTCGCTTGAGCCACCATAATTTTCAAGAGGTACAAAAAAGGATGAGCCTTTCTCTGCCTTTCCTTTTACATCGATAATCAAATCGTCAAATGTCCCGGTGAATCTTGCAGAACCCGACATCAGGGCGGTTCCATAATAATATTCATTCTCTTCTAGTGTGGTATTCAGGCAAAGGAAATTCTTCAGGTTACTTAGTTCGATATTCAAAGTAAAATCATCGAAGAAATCATGGCCGATAAAGCCTGAACAGTATCCTGTATTATTCCGCTCATCTTTCACTTGAAAACGCCCCAAGTCTATTCGAGTGCTGCTAATGTTAACCGCGGAATTGAAGGTATAACTTGTATTGAGGTAATCGACCTTCATCCCGGCTTCTTCGAGATAAATTTTCCCCTTCAGAACAGGCTTATTCAAAGGCCCGCTGATTTGAACTACTCCCTTTCCTGTTCCCTTTAGCTCGGAAACCAAGTCCACCAAGAATGGTTCAAAGAGTTGCAGTGGTGTGGTGTCCATCTCCAATTTCAGGTTATAGCTACCGTCATTTTTTGCTGTGTTTACAAACCCCGACAAGGCAATACGCTGGGTTGGGCCATCTTTCAGTAAGCCATGGACTGTTATCAGCTCATAACCCTTGGGTACACGCGCGTTCAGCTCTAAGTTCCCCATCACATCGCCATTCACTCCAAGATTTTTGACACGCAAGTTTGAGGTGAACAGCGGCATACTTCCTTTGAAAGATTGAATATTGATATTACCCTGAGCTATTCCTTCCAAACTCCCTTCGCCATTAGTGAATATGAAGGGATTCAATACCGCAAGATCAAATTGATCAAAATCTAGAAACAAGCGATCACGATCATCTCCATATAATGCTCCAGTGCATGTAAGCGATTGCCGAAGGGTGGTTAATTGAAAGCTATCGACCACCATGATACTATCATACAAAATACCCAAGCGTGAATGGTCCGCAATTTCCCATGTGAGCGTATCGATTCGCACATACGAGGGCTTAAAATGACTAAAAATGCTGGAGTCACTGAAAAGAATATTCCCATTCAAGTTGACCTCGCTGGAATACAAATCGCTAAAGGCCTCAACCTTGAAAGCCATGTCGTTTTTGAGTACTTGGAAATCGAAATTTACTCCATGGGCCAAGGCAGAATCAGACTTTGTAATCTCCCCACAATAGACCTGAAGTCCGAATTTTTCATCGCCAATGGACGAATCTGCTTGCACCCCAATTTGATGGAACATGAAACCTTCGTAATTTACTTCATCGACCTGTGCTTTTAAGGCCATGCTTGAATTGCTCGAGTTAAAGAAGCCAGCGATGCTCCCTTGATTCACCCACGAACCTGGATAGATCAATTCACTCAATTGCCGTCCACGTTTTAATGTTAATCCGAAGGTAAAATCTTGAGAAGCCAATTCAACGCGCTCAAATCTCGAAGTGTTTGGAAGCAATTGCGCCAAATAATTATTAAAACTTTTATCCAATAATGAAGGAGAAAAATCGCCTTCAATTGTGGCATCCAGTATATCGCCATGAAGTGCAATACTCCGATATCCCGGCTGATGAGTTGCAAGCAACACCATGCTATCAATCGGATACACATGTAAATCGCGTTCAATTTCCACCTTGGCCAAACGAATACTTCCTTCAAAATCGTCGAGATCGGTTCCTCGAAAGTCCATATATACTTCTCCCGACCCTGTAGCAGGAAAATCTGGTGCCCAATTCAATGCAGCAAAATCAGCATGGTAAAACTTCGATACACAATCAAATACCGGCACCTCTCCTGAAAGACTCACCTTTCCGTCGAAATTCATTTTAAGGTTGGGGTCATCCACCTGCAAATTCCCTTCGAAAAACTGATTTCTCAGCAAACCATTCACTGCTAAATTTTGGTAGGGGTATTGATAGATTCCGATTTTGCTAACCTTGGCCTCGACCTTAGTTTCCATCGTGCTCAGGTCGAAACTTTTTCCCTTTATTTTTCCGTTGAAGCTAACCCGCCCCAAATCTTTGAGGTCTAAAAACGTACCCAAATCAAAGTCGACAGTTTCCAAGGTGCCTGAATATTCCTCTGGCTCATTCAATTTCATATTGATATCAGATCGCAGAAAGCCGAGGTCGGTTTGGAAATCACCATAGGCAACAAAATCATAAATAAAACCGGTAAACCTTCCTTCGAAATTGATTCTACCCAAGCGTGCCAGCTCTTCTGGCCATACATCAAGTGGAACGAGGCTCGCTAGCTCATCTCGGGTTCCCGTAGCTTTTTCCAGTTTTGCTTCGATGAATGTTTCATCAATATTTGGGAGGCCTTTCATGCTGAGAGTTCCTTTGATTTCAGACATCTGCCCGAATTTCAGACTCAAGTTTTTTGCACGCAGATTTCGCAAGACACCAGAGCCATCCCCTTCCAGATATACGGTTTCTTGCCAATCTAAAAGAACATCACTAAAAAGATTAATGTCTTTAAAGCTCACCTTGCTATTTTCGAGGTGGGCCGTCATTTTTACTTCATCATAAAAATTATTGAAATCGCGCCAATGTCCATAGTCCATCGCAAAATAATTGCTTAAAGAACTATTCGGCGTTTCCATTAACAATTCAGAGAAATGCATGCCTTGCGCATAAATAATAGCATGTGCATTCATCTTCAGCACTTGAAAACTATTCTGCTCAGCAAGCGACATATCCTTAACATGAAAGTTCAATGAGTCGTCGACCACATAGAAATCACTCAAGTCGGCATTGATATGTTCGAAGCGCATATCGTTCTCTCGAAAGGCACGTCCTTCAACTGTATCATTATCAAAACGCATGTGAAAACAAGCATTCCGCAATTTGACCTTTTCAAAGAGCAGGGTCCAAATAACCGGTGCTTTGGTGGTATCACTTGGGCCACTACTCAATGCATCGAAGAAAAACTCATAATTGAGAGCCTCGTCGCCTGCATATTGACGAAAATTGACCAGAACATTGTCGAGCACTACTTTTTTGAGGTAAACGAAATGATTGTCTTGATCAAGCAAGCCAAGTTTAGCGCGCAGATCCCCAATAAAAAACAAGGTATCGCCATGTTGATCATGGATAAAAGCATCTTTCACAGTGAAGCCATCCAAGGGATTCCACCCAATCTTGCCTACGCTCACCTTCGTGTTCCATTCTTTCCCCAGTCTTTCGGCAATTTCTGCCCTGATTTTCTTTTGTCCTGCATTACTCAGCAAGACAGAAAACATCAATAAGAAGAGGAAAAACAGAGAAAAGAGGCCGATTAATGTTATTTTAAAAATTCTTCTCACCGATTCTTGCCAAAAATAGGAAATTTGCAGTATGAACAGTCAAGTCAAACTTCTTGCCATAGAATCGAGCTGTGATGATACATCGGCTGCGGTGCTGATTGACGGCCGGGTATTGTCGAACGAAGTTGCCGGACAACTTGTTCATGAAAAGTTCGGAGGTGTCGTTCCAGAACTTGCTTCCCGGGCACACCAACAGCATATCGTCCCCGTGATTGACGCGGCACTGAAGGCAGCTGGAGTGCGGATGGAAGACTTGAATGCCATCGCCTATACCCAAGGGCCGGGACTGATGGGATCGCTTTTGGTTGGTAGTTCGTTTGCAAAAGGATTGGCCTTGTCGTGTAAAATCCCACTTTTGCCTGTCAACCATATGGATGCTCATGTAATGGCACATTTTATTGATGACCCTAAACCTCAATTTCCATTTTTATGTTTGGTCGTTTCTGGAGGGCATACTCAACTTGTTCGTATGGATAACGCAACAAGTATGGAAATTATTGGGAAAACACAAGATGACGCTGCCGGGGAGGCATTTGACAAAAGTGCCAAATTACTCGGCCTGCCCTATCCTGGTGGTCCGCTCATTGATCAGTATGCCAAAGAAGGTAAGGCTTCGCGTTTTCAGTTTAATACGTCAAAAATGCCAGGGTATGACTTCAGTTTTAGCGGACTGAAGACGAGCATACTTTATTTTGTTCAGGCGGAGCAGAAGAAGAACCCTCAATTTATAAAAGAAAACCTGGCGGATCTTTGTGCTTCCATTCAAGAAACGATAGTCGGCTATTTGCTAAAAAACTTAAAACGTGCTGCCTTAGATCAAGGCATTAAGCATATTGGGATTGCTGGCGGGGTATCTGCGAATAGTCGCCTGCGAATTCGTGTACAGGAATTGGCCAACAGTCAGGGCTGGCAAGCTTATATTCCCGACTTCCAATACTGCACGGACAATGCCGCCATGATCGGTATCACAGCCCATTATCACTTCTTATCCGGGAATTTTGGCAGCATCAGCGACCGACCATATGCACGCTAAGGCCCTTTGGTCCGTTAAAACGAGATGTTTATCCATTTCCACCGCTTTTATGCATCCAATTGCTGGCAGATTCCGTTTTACTAAAATGCCACGCAGCAGCTTGTTTTACCTACTTTTTCTTTTCCAATTCGGACTGGTCCTTCCATCCGTGCATGCCCAACCCGACTCAATAAAGAATAGGCAACTCGTATTAAAGAGTCTTAAAGGAATTCAAAAGGACTTGAACTCCCTGATTGACAAGCATGCGCAAAATGTCCCATTATTGCATGCAACCCTTGATACGATTGCTTGCCGACTGGTGGCCAACTACCAGCATGACACGATAAAATTCCCAAGACTACCAATTGGTACGTGGAAACTAAGCATTGAGTTTGACCCCTGGATTTATCGACCCCACGCCGAGGGTAAATACCGACATATTTGGTACCTTTCAAATATCGGGCTACATACCCGCTGGTCTTGGCCCGGTCGCTTTGAATTCGATTACCAGAATGAACTGTATGCAATTATCAGCGCAAACACTCAAAATATCGCTACGAATGAGCAAGCCCTCAGTTCCTACTGGCTCAAGGATATCAATCCTGCTAAACAGACGCTTATCATTCCAACTTGTGAGTTGTCCATAGAAATAAATGACAGCACGATTCAGCCTATTCTGAAGTCTAAGTTTATGAGAACTCAAGAATTAGATGCACATTACTCCCTAATGCTCATTTCCGATGGACTCACCTATTTCAATCCTATCCAGGGTATGGCCTTTTCTGTTATGAATAATTCTCTCGAGGAAAAACCATTCATTTCTCTTGATCCGTATAAAAAGTATTCCTTGAAAAATTTACCGATTCCTGTGCTTGATCCTGGAACTTACCAATTCAGGCTACTTGTGATATTTCATTCAACAACTTGGCTCGATGAAAGTCAAACGATTATTGATGGTCCTGCCGTGCTGAGAGAAGCGAAAAATTCAAGCGCAGGCTATGTGTTAAGTAATGTCATTGAATTGACATTTTAAATACCGAATTGAAAAAATCTTCCTCACCCCATCCTCCTGCCAATCTCCTCATCACATTACCCCTCAATCCATCATCCTCTCCTTACTCCTTTTCACTTCAACCTTAAAGCATTTCATCAATTTTCTGCATGATGTGCGCAATTTTCAAAAGAAAAGGTCGTCAATTATGCTATTTTGCCGAAGAAATGATTGCGAGTTCAAAGCAGCCTAAGTTTTTATACATCAGCTCTATTGTGACCCTTGGAGTTGGTTTGATTGTGCTTTTCGGATGGTTTTTGGGAAGTGAAGTCATTACCCAGCTGATTCCGGGAATGCCCAGCATGAAGTTCAATACTGCATTATGCTTTGTTCTTCTTGGTGCAAGCTCACTCTTCTTCTCATTCCCTAAAAAGATCAATCGCTCAATTGGTGGTACGCTCATAGGTATTGGCTTGATCATTTCTTTTCTCACTTTGTTTGAGCATATTTTAGGTCAGAACTTGGGAATTGATGAATTATTCTTCCCAGACTTCATTCAAGAGGATGATAAATCCCACCCTGGACGGATGTCTGCCGCAACAGCCATTTGTTTTATTCTTTGCTTTCTACCCTTAGCAAGTATGCCTTTTAAGAAGATGAAAAAAGTACAGGCTGCAGCTCAAATCACCCTCCATATTACAATATTGATTGCTTCAGTCTCTGTGTTCAGCTATTTGCTTTTTGTGCCTACAAGCGCTCGATTAACGGTATTTGAAAGCATGGCCATTCATACTTCGCTTAGCTTTTTACTTTATTCCATTTCCTTAAGTTTCATTCAGACTGAATTTGGATTTTTTAGCCTTTTCACGGGAAAGAAAAAAGGCGACAGACTAGCACGAATCTTGTTTTTCAGGATTCTTGTACTCATTATTTTATTGAGCGGAATACAGCTCCTTATCCTCCATTACAAGTTCATTAATACAGCGTTCAGCATTGCCCTTTTCGGGGTAGTTTTTGTATGGATATGCTTGGCGCTTGTTCGGAGCATGTCGAACGCAATAAACAAGGTTGATTCGGCAAAAATGTTGGTCGAAAAAGACCTACAGAAAAGTAAATCCTTTTTAGAAGCCATTGCCGCCTCATTGTTTGTGGTTGATTTATCTGGTAATATCCAAGACCAAAATCAAAATGCCTTAACACAATTTGGTTATTCAGTAGGAGAGCTAGAGAAAAAACCCATAAGCACCTTAATTCCACAGCTTTTTGGCATAGATGTACGTTCGCCTACTGAAGCCTTCTTAGACGCATTTAAAACTTCAAACCATCATATTCAATCGCGACAAGTTGCCGTTCGTAAGAATGGAGAAGAATTTTACGCTTCTACGCTTGTTAGTCAGGCAATGTTTGATGGAGAAAACTACCTTATTGTAAATCTACAAGACCTAACTGCTCATGAAGCATTAGAAAGCCAACTTAACCTAAATGTCGAAAAGCTAAATACGGCTGTAGAGTTCTTTCAAATTGGATTCTGGGAATATGATGTGCTTCTCAATAATTTAAGCTGGGGAAAGAGCATGTACAATGTGTACAATTTAAAGATGGAGGATTTTACAGGAGATTTTGAAGCTTGGGAAAGATCCTTACATCCAGAAGACCTCCCGATTGCCAATCAAGAGTTTGCAAAAGCACTAAGTGGGGAAAAGGATTTTAATACGAGTTTCCGGGTTATTGGTTCGGATGGACAAATACGTCATATCAGAGCCAAGGCCAAAGTATTCCACAATGATGAAGGAAAGCCCATTCGCGTGTTGGGAACCAATTGGGACATAACCAAAGAAAAAGAGGCAGAATTAGCTATCGAAAAAAGCAATGAACGGCTGCAGATTTTTATTGAACAAGCACCTTCAGCAATTGCGATGTTCGATACCCAGATGCGCTATTTATCAGCTTCTCAGCGATGGATTAGCGATTATGGATTGGAAGGAAGAAAAATTTTAGGGGTGTCTCACTATACCGTTTTCCCCGAGATTGGGGATGACTGGAAAGAAATTCACCGTGCTTGTTTAGCTGGTGCAATAAGCGCCGTGGATGAAGCCGAGTTTAAGCGAGAAGACGGTAGCACTCAGTGGCTCTCCTGGGATGTTCGGCCATGGTATACCTTGGAGGGAGAGATTGGTGGTATCATTATGAATACAGCCAATATTACTGCGCAAAAGGAGAATATTCGTCAGCGACTGCAGGTTGAGAATATTCTAGATAAGACAAATCAGATTGCCCGCACAGGCACTTGGGAAATGGACCTGATTCATAATACCGTAATCTGGAGCAAAATGGTCAAGCAGATACATGAAGTACCGGATGATTTTATTCCCGAATTGGCTTCTGGTATTTCCTTCTATAAAGAAGGCCTGAGCCGCGATGCCATTACTAAGGCAGTGACCAAGTGCGTGGAAACCGGCCAACCGTTCGATTTAGAATTAGAATTAGTTACCGCAAAAGGCAATGGCATTTGGGTTCGTGCTATCGGCGATTCAGACACAGGTGCTTCAAACCCATCTAAAATATTTGGCATATTTCAGGACATCACAGAAAGAAAAAAGGATGAACTCGCACTAAATTACATGTTAACCATTTCAAATGACCAAAATGAGCGGCTTCGTAACTATGCCCACATAGTATCCCATAATTTACGTTCTCATTCAGGGAATATTAACATGATGCTCGAATTAATTGCTGAGACACATCCAACCTGGACCGAAGAGGAAATGTTTCAGATGCTTCAAGTTTCCTCCTCACAGCTTCGCGATACGATTACTCACCTGAATGAGGTCGTAGCAATTGGAGGAACGGTAGATGAAAACTTACTGCAGATTAATTTACGAAAATCAATAGACGCCTGCATTGGTCAAATTAGTGGGACTGCAATCGATGCCAAGGTGGAGATTCAGAACCTAGTAGATGAAAACATTTCTATCTTAGGGTTAGCGGCCTATGTCGATAGTATGCTTATCAACCTAATTAGCAATGGAATAAAATACCGTTCAAATGAGGTTAAATCATTTGTACGTATAGATGCCAGACACGTTGATAACCATGTAGAAATTACTGTTGAAGACAACGGAATTGGAATTGATTTAAAGCGTCATGGCGATAAACTATTCGGCATGTATAAAACCTTTCACGGCAATAAAGATGCACGTGGAATAGGCCTATTCATCACCAAAAACCAAATTGAAGCAATGGGAGGCTCCATTCACGTGGCAAGCATACCAAATAAGGGAACTACCTTTACAATAACATTAACATATGGAGAAAATTGATCTAGCTTGTATCATTGATGATGACCCAATTTTCGTTTTCGGTGCCAAACGCATCATGGAAATGGCCCATTTTTGTGAGGATTTTTTAGTTTATTCGAATGGCCGAGAAGCGTTAGACAAATTGAAAGTCATGATTGAGGCTGGCGAAAAAATACCTGATATCATCTTACTCGATATCAATATGCCCATTTTAGATGGGTGGGGATTTTTGGATGAATTCACACAAATACCAATTGAGAAAAAAATCACCATCTATATCATTACCTCATCTATTGACCCTGCCGATACACAGAAAGTTAAGTATTATGAAGATGTGAGTAATTATATCATCAAGCCGATAACTGCAGAAAAGCTCAAGAAAATTTTAAGCGAGAATACCAAAGATTGATATTCCTTCAATTCATGAGCTAGCGCTTATCTTTGTTTAGCGAAGGAGCATGAGTGAACTAAAGAGTATTCAAACCGAGATTGATGCAAGCTTCCTGTATGGATTGCTTGCAGAAAATGAAGATGACCCCAGTGTGGCGGATGTTTTTGCCCAAATGAGCGAAATTGAGTATAGCCATGCCATCGCATTTATGGAAAGTAAGGGATTGCCACTCAGTCAATTGCCAGGTCCATCTACACGAGCACGAGTACTTCGTTTTTTAGGAAAGACCTTTGGATATAATCTGATACTTGGGATTTTACTTGACACGGAAAAAAGCCTTTCATCTTCAGTCCAACACGCCCGAAAGCAAAGTAATACTGCACGATCTATTTCCGATACGGCCCATGTAACCATTGTTAAAAATATTCTCAAACACCACCCCAAAGTTGGAGGTGAAAATGTTGCCCGCTTCGAGAAAAAACACCGTTCCGTTGGAGGAAATGCTTTAAGAGCCGCAGTATTAGGAGGAAATGATGGGTTGGTTTCAAATTTCAGCCTAGTGATGGGAGTAGCCGGAGCAATGAGCACACAAGAAAGTGTATTGCTCGCCGGGGTGGCTGGCTTACTTGCTGGCGCGCTCTCCATGGCCTTGGGCGAATGGATTTCGGTAAAAAGCTCCCAAGAGCTATATGAGAATCAAATGGATATCGAAATGGAGGAGCTCGAGCATAATCCGGCAGGTGAAGAAAGAGAGCTCGCACTTATATATCAATCGAAAGGGATTCCTGCTGATCAAGCCAAGGAGATGGCAGCAGAGATTATGAAGGACAAAGTTTTAGCTCACGATGTTTTAGTGAAGGAAGAATTGGGCATCGATCAAGAAGACCTCAAAGGCTCAGCGATGGAAGCGGCCATCAGTTCTTTTGTGATGTTTGCCATTGGCGCCATACTCCCAGTAATCCCCTATTTCTTCTTTGGAGGGAATAAGGCCATATTTATTAGTACTGCCCTCAGTGCTCTTGGCCTTTTTATGATCGGAGCAGCCATTACCCTATTCACCAATAAAAATATTTGGTATTCAGGAATGCGTCAAGTGCTATTCGGGCTCGCCGCCGCCGCAATCACCTATGGTATCGGAACACTTATTGGCGTTAATTTGACTTAATCGAATTTCGTATTTTCGCTACAGCATGAATGGAGCTTCAGCCGTATTTGACATGCTTCGCCGGCAAAAAGAAAATGCAGCGATGCGAAGGAAGAAAAGCTTCTTTGACAGGAGGGAACATCTCCTTGGCAAACGCGAAAATTCAAAAGGCCTCATTAAAGGTAAATTCAAGTATCGAGAAGCAACGCTAGAAGAATTGAGTTCCTTAAAAATCACTCTCATCAATAGACGTAAGAAGCAAGCGCGTATTACCCTTATTGTAGCGATAATTTGCACCTTATTCGCTTTTGGTTTCCTAGCCAATTTTCTAGGGAATATTAAGGAGCAGGAAAATAGTTCCCAGCTAGTGAAGGAAAAAAAATATAAAGAAACCTTGGCCTTTGGTGATCAATGGCTTGAGAAAAGACATTGGAGAAACGCCCTCTTCTTTTATCATGACGCAGCCGAATTAATGCCTGATGATTTTGCGGCTCCCGCCAGAATAATTCTCACCCATTGCTATGCCTGTGAAGACATCCATTCACAGTGCGATTCAGCCAGAAAACATCTGGATTTGCTAAGTTTTCGTTCTCCTCGAAACCCCGGCTTAATTGAACTTGAAAAGGCACTTGAGCAAGCACAAAATTCGCTACCCAAATAATTTCCTGTTAAGCTTCCGTTCCTTGGTGATTTTTGGCTGATTGAAACCCATCAATCGCCAAACAAGAATTCAGCACAAAAACGCCTGCAAACATGAGCCAATAAAGTTGCGTATTGGTATCTTTAATGCTCAGCTCAACATAAGTAAGCATAAAGCCAGCGAGGGTCATTCCAATACCCAAAAGACGTTTATTGCCTAAATAAACATAGCCTAGGCCAATAAAAAAGAAATTTAAAACTGCAGTTAAAACGGGATTCTTAGGCTTCATTTTTCGTTTATTATTATGGGAAACTAAATGACCTGAATCCCCTTCATCAATTTCTTTTGATAAGTGGCCATATCTCTTTGACCATATGCAGAAGAAGTGCATTTCTTGAAATGAGAATTCGACGATAAGGGCAACTAAATTCCTCACTCCCTAAATTACTTTTATGACACAAACGAATACTTACCCAATTCCTGCTTGTTCCTATTCCAAATCGTATGGGCCGCAAATATTCTACTTTCTTCGGGCAAAATACATGTCGATCTCTCCTTTTCCTTTGGCATTGAGCTTCCCGCGGTGTTCAAAACTAAATTCGGGCTCATTCTGAATCCTAAGGTAGGTGGTATGACTAATATTCACTTGCCCGACTTCACCTGTACTTTCTATTCTTGAAGCCGTGTTTACGGTATCACCCCATACATCGTATTGAAATTTCTTTACCCCAACAATGCCTGCCACTACAGAACCTGTATGAATTCCTGTGCGCATTTCAAAAAACATCTTCCCTGAAGCATCGTACTTTTTCTTTTGATCCACAATAAACTGACACATGTCGATGCCTGCCAAAACCGTGTTTTTTACCGAATCTTCAAAGTGAACAGGAATACCCCCAGCTGCCATATAAGAGTCGCCAATGGTTTTAATTTTCTCAACACCATGTTTTTCACATATCAGGTCGAATTGTTCGAAACAGAAGTTAATCTCACGGACCAATTCAACAGCCGACATTTTTTCAGATATCTCAGTAAATGCTTTGAAGTCGGTAAATAGAATGCTTACATCTTCAAAATCACGCGCTTCGGCACTGCCTTTTTCCTTTAATTCCTCTGCGATTTCAGCAGGCAAAATATTAAGGAGCAGTTTATCCGATTTTTCCTTTTCTTCTTCAATCACCTTTTTTCCCAATTCAAGCAATCCATATACATTCGAGTTATCCAATGCTACCGCCAGATAGGATGCCAGGGTACGAAGAAATTCGAGATGATATTCATTAAAGGCACCTTTATTTTTACTGGTTACCCCGATGGCACCAACTGGGTTTCCATGAAGAAACAATGGAATACAGATCAAGGCATTGGGCTTGGTTCCTTTAAATGAAACGATGGGCTCGAATACATACTGAGAATAATCTTCAGGCGCATCATTCAAAAAAACTTCTTTCTTATTTTCAATGGCCCAAGTCATCACCATGCTACCCGAAACAAGGTCTAATTGAGTATAGGTGCTTAATTCATTGGCTTTGTCAATTCCGATATAGATGGGTCGATTATTAGAATAATAGAGCAACTCAAGCTCTTCAACATCCATACTCGATCGAATAAAATGATGTACTGTTTTGCAGATCTCATCCACATTTAAGCTCGCCGTAATTTTACGCCCTATATCCGTCAATAAATTCATCTTGGAAAATGAACTTTCGTATGATTTTACCTTTTCGTCAAGTATACCTTTTTCTTTAGTTTCGACTTTTAAAACATCACTATCCTTACGTAGTGACTGATACCTTCCGATAAGTGTATTAAAATTTGCAGCTAGGACGCCTAAAACCCCACTCGATTCGTATACGATTTTCATCATCGAATCGCCGCTCAATGCAAAATCGGTTTTCTCTTTTAATTCTTTTGACTTGCGACTCCAGTTCACAATTTTGAATACAAGAAGAAGAATAACCAATACCGAAATAACAAGGCCAACTATTAGTCCCATAAAACTCAATTTTCTGAAAAAATAAGTCTAATTTTACTACGAATATAGATTTTACATCTATCCATGCCTGAATTGAAAAACCCTTTCCCCGGCTTACGTCCGTTTGAATCAAATGAAACGCACCTATTTTTTGGTCGTGAAAGGCATATCGCAGAGATTAAGCGTAAAATTGACGTATTCAGGTTTGTTTCAGTAGTCGGTAATTCGGGTAGTGGAAAATCATCATTGGTAAAAGCGGGAGTTCTCCCCGCCTTGCAGAAAGACAATGATACAGAATGGTTGATTTGTAAAATGCGGCCAGGTAAAGACCCAGTGCTCGAGCTGGCTCATGCCCTTTCGCAATTGCCACCCATTGGCGAGGCAAATGAGGAAACGCGGGAAGTCACTATTTTAGATAAACTCCGGAAATATTCCTTAGGCCTAGTTCAGGCAGCTCGTCCTTATGCCTCCGAAAACCGACGGCTTCTAATCGTCGTCGACCAATTTGAAGAATTATTCCGATTTAACACCACTTTTGATACAGCGGATGCTTTCGAAATAGCCGAACATTTTGTTGACTTGCTGCTCAATGCGGCCCAACAAAAAGATGTTCCGATTTATATTATGATGACACTTCGCTCCGATTATTTGGGCGACTGTGAACAATTCATGGGATTGCCCGAAGCGATCAATGACGGACAATTCCTGGTTCCGCGCATGAACCGGGAGGAACTGCAATTGAGTTTAACTGGGCCGGTTGACGTTGCCAATGGCAAAATTTCCCCTCGCTTAGTGCAGGAACTTTTGAACGAGATTGGCAATAATCCTGATCAACTGCCCATCCTTCAACACTCGCTGATGCGTGCCTGGGAAGTCTGGATAAATGAAGGTCAATTGGATCAACCTATCGATATTCCTCATTTTCAAAAAACAGGTGGATTAAAAAAAGCCCTTTCCAATCACGCGGAAGAGGCCTATGCCGATTTAAAGAATGATAGACAGAGAGAGATAGCTGCCCATTTGTTCAAAACCATTACCGTAAAAGGGCCAGACAATAGAGGTATCCGACGCCCTTCGCCGGTCTCCTTAGTCGCCGCTATCGCTGATGTAAAGGTCGATGAGGTAATTGAGGTGTCCAATGTTTTCCGGAAGATGAGCCGTGGATTTATCATGCCACCTGGTGGAGTGAGCTTGAATAAAGATAGCATGCTAGACATTTCGCATGAAAGCTTGATGCGTGTTTGGGAGCGCTTGAGCGACTGGGTTCAGGAAGAAGTTGACTCATCACAGCTTTATCAAAGGGTGACGGAAAGTGCCCTTTGGTTTGAGCAAGAAAAAGCAGGCCTATGGAGAGATCCTGATTTGCAAATTGCATTAGACTGGCGGAATAAGGTTAATCCAAATGCCGCTTGGGCATCCTTATACAATGACACCTTTGATTCGGCCATGCGCTTTATTGAAGCCAGCGAAAATGAAAAACGTTTTGCCCTGGCGGAAAAAGTACGGCGGAGAAAAATAACGAACGCGGTACTTGTTGGTTTTCTTTTGGCACTCAGTGCATTGAGCATTTGGGCCTTAACCGAGCGGAATAATTCAGCCACAAATGCCCAGCAGGCGATTGAAGAAAAGACCAAAGCCGAGGAACAAAAGAAACTCGCCGAGCAGCAAACTACAATTGCCGATGAGCAAAGAATACTGGCTGAAGCCAATGTTTTGAAAGCAAAAGAAGAAGAAGAAAAGGCACAAATACAAAAACAAAGAGCGGAAGAACAACAGCTCATAGCCATTGAAAATGCAGAACAAGCGAAATCTGCTCGACTTACCGCAGAAACACAATCTTTAAACGCAAAAAACGCCCTATTTGCGGCAGAGTTAGAACGCCGTTATTCTGATAGTCTACGGGATATTTATATTCAGGTAGCTCAAAATGCGAAACGTTTAAGGATGTTAGCCTTGGCCCAGAATCTTGCCATTAAATCCAAATTAGCAGATGAGAATACCTATGGTAAGGAAGAAAAAGCCTTAATGGCTCTCCAGGCCTATTCCTTTAATAAACAGTACGGCGGCCGTGAAATGGACCCTGAAATTTTTAGTGCGCTTTTTTCATCCTACCGCATGTATCAGGATAAAAATGAATATGTCTATCGTCACCATGACCAATCGGTAAAATCCATCTGCTTCAATCCAAATACAGGCGATTTAGCTAGTGCTGGAAGCGATGGGAAAGTGGTGATTTCTCCATCGGCAAATCCTTCACAAATCCTTCGTTCTAGGCAAACAGAATTGATCCTTGACAATGTCGTTTTTAGTGATAATGGAAGTCAGATTGCGATTACATGTGATAATTTTAGCATTCAAATTTATAATCCAGAAGATTTGACAACGCCGGTCGCCTTGATCACAGACCTTCATCCAAGCGATATTATTGCTATTGAATGGAATGGTCCGAATATTATTACGGCCTGTCTCGATAATAAAATCCGCATGATTGATGTCGCTACCAAAAAAGTAACCCGCACCATCGATGCCCCATCTCGTCCGAATGCCATTGACCTTAACCAGGAAAAAGGCACCTTAGCCATGGGCGGTCAAGATGGAATGATTTACCTGACCAATATATACGAGAACACTGAATTCAAAATGTTCCACGACATGCATGCCGGAAGGATTACCTGCTTGAGCATCAATAAAGAGTCGACACAAATTGCTGCGGGCTCAGGAGATGGTAAATGTATGATTTATGATTTGGATAATGTATTCAAATCCTATACCCTGAGCGGTCATAAAGCCGGCTTGACTCATGTACGTTTTAGTCCACACTCGCCATTTATGGCCACTTCCAGCTTGGATGGAACGGTGCGTTTATACGATACCCGCAATACAGAAATTCCTCCCATTGTATTCAGTGAGCATGACCAATGGGTATTGGATGTGGTTTTTAGTCCGAATGCCAAATACTTGGCCTCCTGCGGGAAAGACAAAACGGTGCGTACCTACCCAGTGAAGGCTGACATCATGATTGATCGTCTTCTCCTTGAAGTCAAAAGAAACCTAAGCTTGGAAGAATGGAACTCCCTAATCAGCGAAGATGTGGAGTATGAGAAAACCATCTCATCGTTGCCTTAATCAATACTTATTTTAGAATTCTTTGCTTCGAATGAGTCTATCTTCTCACCTATACTTTGAAAGTTTAATTCACTACTCTCTCAAGCACTAAACTTCGACATAATTCCCTCAAAATGAATTAATCTTATTATATTGAAGTCGAATCTAAACCTTGAGCAAACCCTACCGATGAAACGCTTTTTAAGAGAAACCTTAATTGCATTTGCGACCTTATCTGTCTGCATGCTATTATGCAGCCAAAGCGCCATGGCACAAGATTGCGCTACGCAAATTCAAGAAGCCAATTCCTTGTATAATCAAGGAAAGTTCAATGAATCTATTCAGCGGGTATCTAGCTGTGGAAATAATTCAGATCCGAAAATTCAATGGCAATCGCAACGTCTTTTGGCCATGAACTATTTGGCATTAAACAATAATTCGCAAGCACGAGAGGCCGCTCGGAAAATGCTTGAGCTCAACCCAAGATATAAGCCAAGTCGCATCAATGACCCCAGCGAGTTGGTGAAGTTATTAAATAGCATTCCCATTATTCCTCGTTTCAGTTTTGGCTTGGCCCTTTCTGCAGGAGCGAATTTAACGCTACCGTCGATTGGCGATGTTTATATGGTGGCTGATCAAAATAAAACCTATACCGGCAAAAGCGGTTTCCAATTTGGTGTTTCCTCGTCATATCAGTTCAATCAATCCTTTGCGCTACATGGCATGTTGATGGCCACCACAAAACGGGTGAATATTGATTACTCCTTTGGTAATTGGAATCTCAAGGCGGATGAATCGCTAACCTATTTGAATATTCCTATTATGGCGCGTTACTATCCAAAGATGAAAACCCTGATTCGTCCTTATGTCCAGTTGGGTGCTTATGCAGGGTTTCTCTTGTATACCGATAATAGTTTTTTTGCGACCTATAAGCCAGATGCCACTTCTTATCAGTTAGAGCATATGAGCTCCTTCGAAAGAAGACGATCAACCGACTGGGGGTTTTGTGGCGGAGCAGGGGCTTTTGTAAAACTCGGCGACGGACAGTTTTTTGTGGATGTTAATTACTACCACTCCATGACCAATATCACATTAACGGATCAACGATATGCCAATAGTGAATTGGTGAATACCTATTATTATTTAGATGACGACTTGAGTCTAAACAATTTCGCTGTTGGAATAGGTTATAGTTTGTATTTGGATTATAAAGTATTGAAAGACAAATGAGAGTCATGAAAAAACGCACCCTAATTGGCCTATTTGCCTTGAGTATATTTGGTTTTGCGCAAGCTCAGGAGGATTGTAAGAATTCATTGTACGAAGCAAATGTACTGTATGAAACCGGGAAAATTAAAGACGCCATCGATCGGTTGGTACCTTGTTTGTCTACAAAAATGCCCAGCGAAGAGCGTTTTGAATCCTATCGGTTCTTGGCCATTGCTTATCAAAATTTGAATGATATCGAGGAGGCAAAAACCTATATCGAAAAGATGTTGCGTGAAAAGCCCGACTACCAAAAACTCCCGAACAATGACCCGAACGATTTTACTCGATTGATAGATCAATTTGAGATTTCGCCCTTGCTCGAATACAGTCTAGGGGCGGGCATTACATTCAATTCACCCAAGCTGAATCAAAGCTATACCATGTTCAATGTGCCACAAGTATATCAGGTGTCTTCGGGATTTAATGTCGCTTTAAGTGGAAACTATCGATTCACAAACTCCCTGCAACTAAGAGCTTCCTTAGGCCTAAACGGAACGACCATTTTGCATGAGATAAGCAGTGAAGATGGTTGGAAGAAAATTTATTCTGAAAATCTCCGCATGTGGAGCCTGACTCTAAGTCCTAGGTATTTTATGCCACTGGGCAAAAAGTTAAAAGCCTTTGGCGGAATAAATGCTGGGCTCGGATATCTCACCAACTCACGCATCATAGTGAAAACGGATAATGTGAAAGAAAATAGTACTGAATACAATACGCGAGATGGCCTGGCCGACAAAAACAGGATGCAACCCAGTGTTGGTCTCTTAGGAGGGATTTACTACCCCCTTCAAAGAGGAGCCTTGGAGCTTGAATTTTCTTATGATTGGTACCTCAGTTCATTGACAAATCCAAACCAACGTTTTGCAGACACCGACTTCATCTTCTTGGCTCAGTATACAGCAGATGATATCAAATTGCGACTTTTTAATGTGCATTTGAACTATACGCTTCCGAGCATATACCGGATTAAGAAACCATAGTCGATGGTGAAGTAAAAAGTTGGAAGACAAAATCCGCTCAGCTAGCTTATTGGGTTATGCTCTGATACATGCCTGCAAAAGTCGAGGGGTCGGTGGACGGCCTTGGTAACTTCCGCTTGTTAAAATCCATCTTGCATTCAGGCACAAGAAATACGAAGGCTAGACTATTTTATGTTTAGGCCAATTTCCACGAGCTGACATTATTCAATATCCCCTCGAATGTCTGTTTTCAAGATAACGGGAGTCATGGCTTCTTTACCATTCCCGAAGCTCAGCGAACCTCCCGAAAACATATAATTCCCATCCATAGTTTCTATACCATTATACAACTCTAGATGCTCTAAATAGGGTAGGATACGGCTGTGCTCCAATTGGCCATCCTTTGCAACCTTAACCATAAAACCTTTGTACTCCCTTTGATTGATGGAAGATGTATACCCTGTGATGAGATAGCCCTTATCTTTTGTGCGTTTAATATCACCTGGTATCGAATTAATAGCACCAATATCATAGCGTCTGCGATCCACCACCTGTAAATCATTATTCACAAAAAAGAGCTCAAATTCCTTCGATGGAATTGTGCCTGGGAATGTCCCCAAAGCAGTTCCCCCACTCATCATTACAAAACCATCTTCTGCCGGCGCTGAATTGATAAAAAAATCATTTTCACTATCATCAAACTCATCCAAAAAGGTCACTTTGCTCAAGGTTTCTGTTGCCTCGTCGAATTCGGCGAAAAAGAGTTTAGCCTTATCTGTATACTTATAGCTCATCGGCTTACAATCGCCGACTAAGATCATTTTTCCATTTTGGGCTTTGGCTACAGAAATACTGAACGCCGCCTGACCATAATTAGCTAAACTAATATTATATAAATCAACAATATCTCCCGCTGGATCGATGCGAAATACTCCTGCACTGCTCCCTCCTGTGTTGTACGTGCTAACTCCAATGAGTACATTATCTGATTCCTCAACGAATGGAACAGAAACTTGTGCCGTGCCTACTTGAAGGCTCCAACGTTTATTGACCAAAATTTCACCCTGAGCATTCAGCTTAAGAAATCGAGAGCTATAGTGACTGGTGAAGAGTATCTCTCCCGAATTCAACATCGTTGCGGCTGGAGGGAAAATTTCATTTGGACCAAGCTCCACCTTTTGCCTACTTATTATCTCCCCATACTTTCCTGCATGTATAATTGAAGAGCCAAGATTCTCATCATTAAACTCGCCAAAAAAATAGGTCCCATCCCTATTCTCAACCATTCCGAGTAGCATCGCATTTTCCGGATTGTTGAATAATTTAACAAATCGGGTTTGGACATAATTTGATTGGTCGGTCTCTTTAGCACATCCAACTAAAATAGCTACCAAGAGGATTATCCCAGCACTTCTAAATTTTATGTTACTTGGCCTCATTGATTAATTCTCCATTTGTAGGGTGAAGGAAATAACTAAACAGATTAGCGTTATTGTTAAATAAATTGATACTATTCCCTTGAACATTCAGCTTATCTCCTGTGATTTTCGCCGTATAAGATTCTTGAAGAAGACCTTCACTACCGGTAAAAGTTGACCACTCTATTTCCAACTTATCATTCAATTTCATAACGCTTCCTAAGGCACGAGAAAAGCCATATAAAGTAATCGTTTTTTCTGTTGAACTTGCCCCAGTTAGGAGGTAGCCATTTGCTTGTGGATAAAGCTTAAATGGTTTCAAAGAGCCAATGCCATAGAGTCTCTTTTCATTCGAAACTGAATAATTCGCCGCCAGTTCCAAAAACTGAGCACAAGGTGCTTCGGCATGACTCTCATCATAATAAAAACTACATAATAAATATCCTGACGGCGTCTTGATTAAATCCATCGGGGCCCATTCTCTTATCATCAAATCACTCCGCGTATAGGCTTGGTAAGGGTAATAAGATTGTACATCTCCATTTCCATCTAAAGAAAACGTGAAGGTGTGTGTTTTACGTATTTCAAACAATAGCGTAGATTTACTTTGAATTCCTCCAATTAAGTAATTGCCATTATCTAGCGCACAAATCGCTTTCGCTTCATTGAAGTAAGGGCCGAATTGATACTGCTTTTTCCATATCAACTTCCCATCTGGCCTCAATTTATACGCATAAGATCTAATGATATGGTTGTTTACATTCCCTACGATGAGGATATCACCATTTTTATCAACCATTATATCGTTTGGTTTGTCGTCGTATTCTGTCCCAAATACAATATCCATTAATTCATTGCCATTGGCGCTGTATTTCACGAGCAGAATATCGGTGCTCAATCGGTCGGTACTATATTCTCTGGAGTTGGTATGACCAGCAGTTAAAATATCGCCATTGGGTAATTCGGCTACCGTAAAAAAGGCATCGGTGCCTGACTTAGCTATTTCACGCTCCCATACAATTTCATTTTGGGGATTAAACATCACAATAAAAGCGTCGTCGAGTTTATTTCCCACCAGCACCGAATTGCCATTTGCCAAGACTATTGCATCTTTTACCTCTTCATTTCCGCTGAGACGGTGCAGTTGGGTAGCAGACTTGCTTGATGCTGGTGTGCTTAGCTCCTTTTCGCAGGAAGACATGATTGCCAACGTGAAGGTCAAGCACAGTAAGACCAGTATTCTTTTCATAGGTTAGATGGAAGGAGTACTCCCAAAGCTAGTCTTTTTTGAACAATTACCTCGAAAGCCTACTCAATCGCACCTTGTGTGCTTGTTTTAACAACGCATGGGGTGGCTGATTCTTTCCCAAGACCCAGGCTAGATGCGGCACCACTAAATACATAATTGCCATCTTGTGTTTCAATACCGCTATAGAGCTCGTATTGATTTTGGTACTTGAGCAGGGGACTTGATAAAAGGGTTCCCTCAGAATCGACCTTGGTAAAAAAACCATTTCGGATCGATCGATTTCCAGACACGACATAGCCTGATATCAAATAACCACCGTCCTGCGTTCGGAACAAAGTAGCAGGCAAGCAGTCATCTGCACTTGGTGCATACCGTTGTCGCTTAAGCAGCTTAAGTTTAGCATCAAAAAAGAACAATTCAAACTCATTCGAGTTAACCAATGCAGGCACATCTCCTACCGGTGTAGCTCCACATAGCATTGCAATACCCTTTTCACTTACCTGGAAATCTAAGATATAATCATTCTCACTGTTATCCACCTCATCAAATAACTGGAAATTGGTTACTTGTAACGTGGCTTCGTCAAATTCTGCAACGAAGAGTTTTTGTTTATCCGAATACTTCCATGAAATAGGTTTACAGCCTCCTGCAATCAGAATTTTTCCGTTTTTGCTAGATATTGTAGCAATCTCAAAAACTGTCTGTTGAAATGCCGACAAACTAAGCGTATACTTCTGCAGCACTTTTCCTGCAGCATCAAGTTTGATGATTATGCTTTGATTACCCCCAAAATTACGGCTGCACATTCCAAGATAAGCATTTCCATGCTCATCAAAAATTGGCTTGGAATAATTCCCCATATTCAGGCTAAGGTCGAATCTTTTATTTATTACAATTTGTCCTTCAGCATTCACTCGTGTAAACCGTGAGCTAAGGCTACTGGTTATAAGTAAACCACCTTGTTCATCTGGTGTCAGGCGAGGTACGAAAACTTCATTCGGACCCATCTCTATTGCTGTATTACTTATTATTTTTCCGCCGCGTTCAATATGAACCAAAGAGCCGACTCCCGTAGAATAGCTGAGTTTTCCAAAAATTAGACTTTCGTCGTTTAGCTCTGCAATTGATATTGCTGCCTCAGAACCTTGGTGCTCATATATTTGAATAAATGTATCCTGACTAGACGGTGTTGGCATCTGCTTGCTACAAGCTAAAATGAACACCAAACATAGCAGTACCGGATGGGGAAGAACTTTCATGTTATTTTTCATAGATCAGCTCTCCATTTTCGCTATTGATTCGATAGGTCATTATCTGAGTAAGCAAAGATGATAGACTCGTGCTTAAACCCTGCACATTCCAATAAGTGCCATTTTCAGAAACGGTAATTGAGCCTTGTTTGATGGTTCCACCTCCCAAGGTATTTTGCCAAACTTCATTTAAGTCTTTATCCAATTTTATAAGCATGGCACTAGATTCCGTAAAATAGGGGAATTCCATTGTTCTGGTTTTTGTGCTTGAGCCAATCAAGGTGAAACCATCTGAAAGCTTTTTAAATGTTACAGGCTTAAAAGCGCCTAAGCCATAAAACCGTTTTTCGTTCAACTCGGTATAGTCCAAAGAGAGAGAAAGTAGCTGGGCGCATGGGGCGTCTGACTCATCATAGAAAAAGGAAGCCAAGATATACCCCTGATCTGTCTTGATAATATCTATGGCATAATGAGCAAAGTATAAAATTTGATATTTGACATAACTCGGAAATGTTTTACTTCTCACCAAATTTCCATTAGGGAAGATTTCGAGTAGGAATGTTTGCATTTTATTCACCTCTTGGGGCTTGGCTGATTGACTATTCTCACCTGCGATCAAATAGTGGCCATTATCCAACTCAATAATTCCCTTTCCCATATTTCGATATGCACCGACCTGATAAATTTGCCGCCATACCTCATCTCCATTTCCATCCACTTTGAAGATTAAAGTGCGGTGGTGATTATCCAGTGTATAGCCAGTAATAAGGATATCGCCCTTTGAGTCGACCATCATTGCAAATGGAAAATCATCGTATTCTGTCCCTAAAACTTTCGACCAAAGTATGGCACCAGCAGAATTTAAGCGTGTTACCAAGATATCAGCACTTTGATTATTGGTTTGAAAACTCGCTGAATTCGTATAGCCACAGGCGACAATATCTCCATTCGGCATCTCGGCGACTGCATTAAACGCCTCTTTGCCCGATTCAGCCACGGTACTTTGCCAGAGCATTTTATTCGATGGATCAAATGCAACGAGCAGGGCATCGGTATTTTGATCCCCAACCATTATGCTTCCGCCGCTCGATAAGCTGGCACCAGCGCGTAAGTCTTCCTCCCCAGTGAGCTGGTAAAAATGGATTCCTGAATTGGATTCTGGAAGGCTCATCTCCTTGTTACATGAACCTGAAATGCTTGAAAATATCCCAAGTAAAGTAAATTGGATGATATTTTTAGCAGACCTTGATGCACTCATGATTAACGAATTTACATAAAAACTTACGAACGAACACGTGGCCTTTAAGCAAGGTACTTTCAGTCAAATTTGCCATCCCGGTTTGTTTTAAACACTATACCATCGACATAATCTTTTCCAGAACCAAAGCTTAAGGCAGCTCCTCCAAAGAGAAAGTGACCATCTTGTGATTCAGTGCAATCAAACAGTACCATCTGTGTTTCGCTAAATATGCGTGAAGCTTCAATTTCTCCTTGCGCATCGACTTTGAGCATAAATCCAAAAAAATGATCGGGTCGAGTAGAGTTAATATGTCCGCTAATTAAAAAGCCTTGATCTTGGGTTTTAATTATTTTGGTTGGAACACAATTATAGCCTCCCAACCCATAGCGCCTGCGTTTAATAAGTTTACCTTGATGATCCAAGAAAAAAAGCTCAAACTCTGGAGATGGATTGATAGAAGGTAAAAAATAATTTCGATTTCCACTGCTTAAGCATACTCCTCCCGCGGCAGTTGGATGCGCCCCGATGACAAAATCCGACTCACTATTGTCTTGCTCATCATAAATACTCTGGAAAAGTACCTTTTCAGTAGAAATTTGATACGTCATGGCTGTCACCTTTGCTTTGACATTGTCCATGAAAAAAGGTTTGGTAGATGCCACTAATAACAAAGTGTCTCCGCGCTGTGCTGCAATTTCAAGCGTTTCAAGTGAGCGCAAATCCGAGCCCATATCAACCTTATGCCTTGCTAAAATATTTCCAGTCCCATCAACCCGAATAATACTTCCTTCA